>Ga0114951_10003751_pt1 | contig 15451 bp, 17 predicted proteins | sample AM7aDNAmetaG_FD_88677 | JGI IMG/M metagenome (GOLD analysis project Ga0114951, IMG submission 88677) | Freshwater microbial communities from Finland to study Microbial Dark Matter (Phase II) - AM7a DNA metaG | ecosystem: Environmental > Aquatic > Freshwater > Lake | place: Finland: Lake Alinen...
ATGGTAGCATTAACAATAACCATAAACGGAGAAAAATCCGAAGCAAGAATAATCAAAAAAATGCATGAACGCGTAATCAAAAGCTTCATGGACACCATAATAATGGCAGAACTTCAAAACGGACCCATAAGCGGATACGACGTAATCTCGGTCATACACAACAAATTCGGCTTCCTCGCCAGCTCAGGCACAGTCTACTCCCTGCTCTACTCGCTTGAACGCAACGGCTTAGTCGAAGGAATCTGGATTGAACGAAAAAGAGTCTACAAACTCAGCGAAAAAGGCGCAAAAACCATCACAACCATCCTCAACTCACATGATAAAATCAAAGGTTTTATTGCAACAATCCTCAAAGCCCAAACACCCCAGTAACCGCTTCTTTTGTTTCTTTTTATCAGTAAACCAATAGAAATACTAAAAAACCCCCTCGTGTTTTTCTATCAGCCGCAACGAATCAAACGCGGGTCCGTAGCTCAGTCAGGCTAGAGCATCGGACTTTTAATCCGAGGGTCGCGGGTTCAACTCCCGTCGGACCCGCCAAAATTCTCTTGCTTTTCAAAAAGTTTGTTTACAAAATGGTGCTTTACCAAGCCCTTCAAAAGTTAAAACCATCGAAGAATAACTTTTCCAATCTCCGATTAGAAATTGGGCAAAAAGAAAAAGAGTGATGAATCGTTTTAACGCTGGTTACTTCTTGGGTTTAGCGGGGGCTTTAACGGGTTTCATGGGCACGTCGCAACAGACGAGTTCGCATCCTTCGCCGCAATCGCAGGGATTCTCAACTAAAACAACGAGACCGCACTCATCGCACCTGTATTGTTCACCTTTCTTTTTAGCCAAAAAATCACCTTCCAAAACGTTGCTGCATAATGAACTGTGCAATGCAACAAACCCATAGCGCAGTGAGTGGTGATAAGTCAAATTTATAAACAAAATCAAAACATTTAGTATCTGTGACTTAAAGATGCCTTACTGCGAAAACTGCGGTTCACAAATTAATCTGAATGCGAAGTTCTGCGGCAACTGTGGAGCCGCCCGAACCCCAGCCCAACCCAAAACAGCTCCAGCCACCGCAAAACCCGCAGCGGAAACTCAGTCCGCCCAACCTAAACGGGAACGCCTCTCATACTATTCTCCGCCTTCCCCGTCTGCGATGCCAATGCAGTCTCCGCCAGCGTCAATCATGCAGCCGATGCAGCCTCAACAGTATCAAGCTCCGCCGCAAATGCAGCAGGCAACACCCATGCCTCAGGTTCAGCCAGGTTCAGAACCCATATACGGCGTAATCCTGTTTCGACGTATGAAGTCTCTTGGAAGATGGGATACTTACACTGGAGTCTTGACCAGTCAACGAGTAATTTTTGCCCAGATGACCAATGAGATGATTAACGCGGCAGTGCGGCAGTCACGTGACCAAGCTAAAGCGGAGGGCAAAGGTTTCTTTGGGCAATGGGGAGACCAGCTTAAAGCCACATGGCTATATTCCCAAAAATACTTAACGATGCCGCCCCAAACGATTCTTGCTGAAACCCCAGGCAACTTTGAGCTCTACAACAGCACAATTAGCGAAATCAGGGTGAAAGTAGACCAGGACCAAGAGGGCCAGAAGCGTGGTCTTAAAGTGGAATTTCACTCAACAGCGGGAAAATACGAGTTTGTCATCAATGAAGACAGCAATTTGACTAACTTGCTAAAACAGGTTTATGGTGACAGAGTGAAGATGCCGTTTGGATACTTCAACAAAACCATCAACATTCGATGATAAAACCTCATTTTCCAAGGTTTTTATCGAGTTTCTATAATTTTTCTCTTGAAAGTATGGTCGTTTGGTACAGTTGGAATAAAGCTTATATGTTAAACAGTCGAGTTAACGCCTTAAGGATGGAGCATGAAAGGAGCAATAATATTCCTAATAGTTTTCGCTTTAGTAGTCATCGCAACTTTGGCCTACACATCGATTCCGCCTGGACAAGCCATTTACAAAGCAGCTCTGCCTAACACAGCGCAGTACACGTCTACCTACGCAATCGCTGGCACCAACGCCTACGCTTTAATAATCGCAGTTTTCAACGGTGTTATCTACGCATTCATAGTTTGGCTAATATTCACTTTGGCAACAATGGGCAAAAAGAAAGACCAAAACCAGCAGAACGTTATAGTCAATGTAAACAACAATCAGTCACCACCGCCGCCACCACAAAACTAAACGGCACCAAAGCTAAAATCCAACATTATTTTTTCTCTTAACACCCAGCGCAGCGTTCAACATAGAACAGAAAAAGTTAAAACTTTCCCAAAACATCACTAGATTAGTGATTTTATGCAGTTTTTTACGGTTACAGACCAATCAAGCATCAAACATAAAGTTCTCGTTGTTCCCCTGAGCCAAGCAGAAATGAACCAGCTAGTGTGGCAATGCAGAAAATGTATGCCCTCAATCTCAGTTTCCTCGATAATCCAAGTTGGACACCCATACATCATCGTTGATTTTGGGGTGCCGACGCATGGAAAACAGCCATAGCCCTCGATGAAGAATCGGAAGACGGACACAGGATTGGAGACGAATTGGAACTGGGAGATATCTTAAAGGTGATTTAAACCGGCTGATGCCCAAGCCCTCAGCACCGCAAAAGAAAGAGTCTACATGAACGTGCCCGTTGAAAGCATTTTAGCCTTCAGCGTCCTCTACACGGCGGAAATCTCGGAGAACTATTCGTTGTTCAAGTTGATTAAGCAGCCCAAGGGTGAATAGCCGCGCCACCTTAATGCAGGTAACGCAGGAACCATTCAGCCGAAACTTTAGCAACTTGTTCGAGCGTGCCCGATTCCTCAAAAAGATGCGTAGCGCCGGGAACTATGACGAGTTTCTTTTCAGCCCTCATTTGAGCCATCGTTTCTTTGTTGAGTTCTATCACTTCAGTATCCAAACCGCCAACTAACAAAAGAGTCGGCGCACCCACGCGGGGCAGATAATCGCCGGCAAGGTCAGGGCGTCCCCCACGCGAAACCACAGCTGCAATATCCTTTGGAAGTTTAGCCGCCGCAATCAAAGCCGCAGCCGCACCTGTGCTTGCACCAAAATACCCGAAGGCTAACCGCTTTGTTTTAGGGTCGTTTCTCAGCCGCTCAGTTGCCCCGATGAGGCGTTCCGCCAGCATGGGAATGTTGAATCGGTATTCAGCCGTCACCACATCTGTCTCTTCCTCTTCTTGAGTGAGCAAATCAAAAAGCAAGGTTCCAATTGAGGCTTTGTTGAATTCTTTTGCCACGTACTGGTTTCTGTGGCTAAACCTGCCGCTGCCGCTTCCATGTGCAAACAAAACAACGCTTTTGGCGCCGGGCGGCAAAGTCAAAGTGCCCTCAACCACTACTTCTCTGACTGGAATTTTCATGTCTGTTTGGTTGTGAATCATGCTTCCACCATATCTTCAGCTTTTCTCGCGAGGTTACGCTTGTTTTCCCGCAGCAACCCGATTACTTCTTCATCCGAGGTTTGGGTGAAGTCGCTGTAGAATTCACCTATGGCTTGGAAGAATTCAGGGGTGTGGAGGCAAACGACGCGGTTCGCCATCTTCTGCAGGTCATTTATGATTGAGGGCGGTCCAACTGGAACAGCGACAGTTATGCTGGCGGCACCCCTGTTCTTCACCGAAGCCAACGCGGCCTTCATCGTTGACCCCGTCGCTATACCGTCGTCTACCACGATAACGTCGAGTCCCTTCAAGTCGGGGTATGAGGTGTCTTGCCTGTACAGTTTGAATCTTCGCCCGATTTCCTGTTTCTGGCGTTCCACTTCCTCTTTTATGTATTCTCGGCTGACGCCCAAGTACCTGAGTAGGTTCTGGTCGAGGATTGCTGAGCCATCTTCAGCCACGGCGCCGATTGCCAACTCAGGGTTGTCGGGTGCTCCGATTTTTCTGGGAATAATCACGTCAAGAGGCAGGTTGAGGGCTTTAGCAATCACGTAACCCACGACGACTCCACCCCGCGGAATCGCCAGAACCATTCCTTTTTTGCCAGAAAAATCTTTTAACGCGTAAGCTAGACGCTTGCCAGCATCGACGCGGTCAGTAAAAAAAGCCATTTTGACTCCTCAGAAATATTCTGTTAAAATAATGAGTAATTGGAAATATAAAAAGTGGTAACCAACACGTTTAATCCAAAAAGAGAGTTAAGCGACTGGAGATACCTAACAGGTCGTTGCTGGAAGGTTAAGTTATGCTTTCACAAACCTATTTGTATCTGAGCTCTGTGCATAATTCGGTTTTGTGTTTTCTTTACTGTTTAACTTTCCTGATGGGCAACTTTAGAGTAACAGAAAAAAAGCAACAAACCATCAAAAAACAGAATACAGCACACCCCTCAGTTCCAAATATCATATCATTGCAGAAACGATAGAGGGGTAGGTCATTAACGCTATTGGCGGCAACACTTATTAGGTTTGGAGGAAAACTTAGCACGATGCAAGATGGCTCCTGAGGGTTATGTTGAGTATGAGCGAAGAGAATTCTGCAAAGACGTTCAGTGCCCCGTCCAAATAGAATTGAATACTCAAAAAGAAGGCTGCCCAGCCTACGAACAAACCCGCCAAAAATGCGGCGCCGCATGCCTCTACACTACATGGCAGTTCCACCACTGGCTCATAGAAAAAGGTTATTTAATTCTTAAGCCCAAAGCTTCTTCGGAGACTTGATTATGGAGTGGGGAATGAAGAACCGCTTAAGCAGACTCATCCAGAAAGACGGCAAAGCTCTGTTTTTGCCTATTGACCATGGGTACTTCCAGGGACCAACACATGGTCTTGAGCATCCTGAAGAAACCATCAAACCAATTATCCAATACGCCGATGGATTGATGTTGACTCGCGGTGTTTTGCGAAACTGTATCGACCCCGCAATCGAGAAACCAATCATCATGCGAGTCAGCGGCGCCGTATCAGTGGTTGGGGAAGATTTAGCTGCTGAAAGCGTAGTTACATCCATCCAGGAAATCCTAAGGTTAAACGCCTCCGCGGTTTCCATGTCAGTTTTTGTTGGAACCAAATACGAAAATAAAAGCCTTGGCAACCTTGCCAAACTCGTTGACGAATGCGAAGAATACGGAATCCCAGTCATGGCGGTTTCAGCAGTCGGCAAAGAACTCGAAAAGCGCGAAGCACGCTACCTCGCGTTAGCAGCGCGTATCTCTGCGGAAATCGGTGCAAGAGTCGTTAAAACCTATTATTGCAAGGAGAACTTTGAGAAAGTCGTCGACGGCTGCCCAGTACCAGTCGTCATGGCTGGCGGACCCAAAACTGAAACCCAGAAAGAAGTCTTTGACTTCGTCTACGACGGCATGCAAAAAGGCGCCATCGGCGTCAACTTAGGCCGCAACATCTGGCAAACCCAGTACCCCGTTGCCTCAATCAGAGCCATCCGCGCCATAATCCACGAAGGCTACAACCCCCAAGAAGCCGACGACCTCTACAAACAAGTAATCGCAGGCAAAGCCTAACCACACTTTTAAGGTGAAAAGTTTTGCTTGCAGCCTTCTACTACAACAACCATGACGTCCGCATCGAAGAAATCCCCCTTCCAAGCATCAGCGACGATGAAGCCCTCCTCAAGGTTATGGCGAGCGGCATCTGCGGCAGCGACGTTTTGGAATGGTACCGTGTGCCCAAAGCTCCGCGTGTGCTGGGGCATGAAGCAACGGGCGTTATAAGCAAAGTGGGCGGCAAAGTCAAAAAAATCAAGGTGGGCGACCGCGTTTTTGTTTCCCATCATGTTCCATGCAACAGCTGCCGCCACTGCCAACAGGGAAACCACACAGCCTGCCACACACTCCACACCACTAACTACTACCCAGGCGGCTTCGCACAGTACATAAAAATCCCAAAAATCAACATAGACCTGGGAATTTACAAACTACCCGACGCAATGAGCTTCGAAGAAGGCACATTCATCGAGCCACTCGCATGCGTATCGCGGGGACAGCGGCTTACAAACCTCAAGAAAAATGATTCCTTGCTCATCATCGGCAGCGGCATCTCAGGCATCCTGCATGCGCAGCTAGCCAAGTTCAAGGGCGTAGAAAACATCGTTGTAGCCGACATCAACCCGTACAGATTGGAGCTTGCCAAAAAATTCGGTGCAAACCACGCCTTAAACGCTAAAGATAACCTGCCAGAAAAACTAAAAGAAATAAACGATGGACAATTAGCTGACCAAGTTATCGTCTGCACGGGCGCAATGTCAGCGGCGATGTCTGCGATGGATTGCGTTGAAAACGGCGGAACCATCCTGTTCTTCGCCGTACCCGACCCAACCGTAAAGCTTCAGGTTCCAATCAACCAATTCTGGCGAAACGAAATCATCATGCGCACCAGCTATGGCGCAGCGCCAAACGACCTTGAAGACTCCCTTAAGTTTCTGGCAACGGGAAAATTGAACGTTAAAGACATGATTACCCATAGGCTGCCTCTAACTGAAGCGCAGGAAGGATTCCGTTTGATGGTTGAAGCGGGGCAGTTGCTTAAGGTTATTTTAGAGCCTAACGGAGCATAAAAAAAACCGCACGAAGGTTAGTTATGCCAGAAGTGTTAGATGCGATTCGTCAGCGGCGAAGTATAAGGAAATACCTGTCCAAAAAAGTATCCAGCGAGGTTGTTTCTGAGGTTTTGGTTGCTGCTGGCTGGGCGCCTTCAGCGCATAACTCTCAGCCTTGGCGATTCATCGTTTTAGATGATATTGCTGTTAAGCAACGGCTTGCAGAGGCTATGGCTGATGCATGGGTAAAAGATTTGCAAAGAGACGGCGTAACCGTTGAAGCAGTTAAGCGCGCGGAAAGAGCTGAACGATTCAAAACTGCGCCAGTGCTCATCTTGGGATGCTTAACCCTGTCTGATTTGCAAAAGTATCCAGACTTGGAACGACAGATGTGCGAACGCGACTTGGCAGTGCAGAGCTTCGGAGCAGCCCTCCAAAACCTGCTTTTAGCGGCGCACGCGAAGGGTTTAGGTGCATGCTGGTTCTGTGCACCAGCTTTCTGCAAAGAAACCGTGAGAAAAACCCTGAAAATCCCCGACGCAGTGGAACCCCAAGCGTTCGTTGCCATTGGGTATCCAGCTGAAAAACCGAAGGTGCCCATCAAGAAACTGCTTGAAGGCTACTGTTTTGTAGATATGTGGGGCAGGGCGCTTTAGGATTTTATCATTGTTAAGAGCATTTTGAAGTGTGTTTTTGCGGCTAAACTGTGCGGTTCGTTGGCGGGCAGTACGGTCATTTCGCCCTGTTTAAGCGGTACTCTTTTGCCAGATATTGTGGCTTCAACTTCGCCGTCCAAAATGTAAACCATGGCATCGTAGGGCGCGGTGTGCTCGCTTAAACCCTGATTCTCATCAAACGCAAAAAGTGTTATGGACCCTGTTTTCTTGTCGATTATTGTTCGGCTGACCACTGAGCCTTCCTGATAGTCGATTAAGCCAGAGAGGTTAGACGAGCGGGCTTTTAATTCCTGTTTTTTGTGCGACATAGATTAAACCATCTGATGTGATTGTTGGTTTCTACTTTGGTTTAGCTCTTTCCGCATCCCAACGTTTGAGCACGTCATCGATTATTTTAGGTTTCAACGCGAATATATCTCGAGGCTTCTCAACATACAAGTAAACAGTGTACACCCGAGTAAAGCCAGTCGATGCAGTCAACAGGTATTCGGGTTTTCTGGGCAGTACGGTTGCATAGTTGTTGACGACTTGATTGAATAAATCGCTCAACTTCTCTGTTGAGACGCTATGGTCAAAGCCGATGTCAAAAGAGTAGCAGTACATATTGCCGTTTCTTGTGCTCAGATAGAGGTAGTTGGTTATGTCGCGGTCCAAAATCTGAAGGTTAGTCACTGAAATAACGTTGTTATCCGACGTCAAAACCTTGGTATAGTTTAGGGTTATTTCCTGGACCAGCCCTTCTGCAGAGCCGATTTTCACGTAGTCGCCCACTTTGAAGGGTCGAGAGGCTAAGAGGAAAAGTCCAGCGATGAAGTTGCCGATGGTTTTCTGTGAAGCAAAACCTATAGCAGCGCCACCCACCGCGGAAACTGACAGCAACCATTCAGCTTGTACTCCACCGACGCTGCTGATGGCTAAGATGGTGAATACCAAAAGTAGTATTCGGAATGTTAGGACAAGGTTGTTGCTAGTGCTGGGTTCAAGCTTAACTCGTGTAGAAAAATGGAATAGGTAACGGCTGATTAGCCTTTCCAACGTCACGGCTACGATAGCGATTATTATTAAATCCACTATTGTCCTAACATCGACACCAAACATTGCAGACAAAGCTAAGCCGCTCTTTACTGCCCTCTTGCGATAAGTCGTCTATAACTCTTTCGTGCAGAAAAACAGTTCAGCCACTATTGTTATTTGTTGTCAGGTACAAAATCCATAGACATCGAGTTAACACAGTGCCGTGTGTCTTTTTCAGTGAAATGCTCACCTGTGAAGACGTGCCCAAGGTGGGCGCCGCAGTTAACGCATTGAATCTCCGTTCGCTGACCATCTGGGTCAGTAAGCCGCTTTACCGCACCATGGATTTCTTCATCGAAGCTTGGCCAGCCGCAGTTTGCTTCAAACTTGTTTTCGGAGCGGTACAGTTTTGCGCCGCAGCGTTTGCAGACGTAGGTGCCTTTTTCCCAGAATGCATAGTATTTGCCTGTGAAGGGCATTTCGGTGCCTTTGTGAATTATGACCTGCTCTTCTTCAGGGGTGAGCGGTTTGAGGTTGGATTGTTTTTCAGAAGTGGACAATAAAACACCATTAAAGACTATGCATTTGGAATGTAAAAAACACTTCTGCACATTATGTTTTAAAAAACAGATATAAAGAAGCCTTGATATTTACTAGTAAAGGTTTTTTTATGGTTGAAATTACAAAGTTATTTTGGAAACCAGCTTTCACTTCTGACAATATTTTGCTTGGCGAAGTGCAGAGCGCAGAACTTGACATGAGCAACTGGCAAATCATCAATCTATTTGTCGCATTAACTGACGAAGCATCGAAGAAGATGGGGTTTAAGCATCCTTATCTGGGAAAAGTCGTAGTGTGCTTACCCGTATCTGCAGTCGAATCCGTCAAGGACAAAGCAGTTCTAAACAAAACCATGGATGAACTCCGTACCCTGCGCCAATGCAGGGAATAACTGCTTTCTTTTTTGTTATTTTGATTTTTTATCTCGCCATCTAAGGTACAGGGATAGGCTACTGCCCATTATCGCTACGAAGGCAACGATTAGAGCTAAAAACATTATTGTCGGCGGCAGGGGCTGGGGTTTATCTTTCTGGTCTTGCTGTGAACTTTGGGGTGATTGCGACGGGTTGGCTGTTGGGCTCGGGCTGGATGTTTGATTTACTGGCGTTTTTGTTGGGTGAAGTTGCGATGGAAAAGAAACCGTCGGCGCCGAAGTTGATAACGCTACAGTTGCCCAATGTGGCAGTTGAATAGTGTCGTTGGAAACTTCGTAGGGTGCCATGAGCGGGTACGAATCCGTATTGTTTGAATTAATCAAGTAAGCCGTATCGCCTACTCCTGAACCAGCAACTTCAGTCGCGTTAGAGTAGCTCGATTGGTAATCGCTCCAATAGTTTCCCCGACTGATGATGTTCCAGTAAGTTGTTGCAGCCGGGTTGGGACCGATGATGGAGTCGGGGTTTCCGATTATCTGGGTATTGTTTATGAAATTGTTGCTGTAAAACCTGTCTCTAACACCTGAGAGGGCAACTGCATAATCGTTATTTTCAACGTTGTTGGCGTTGAAGATGTTTTCGCCGCCGCCCTGAGTCGTCGCAACCCCAAAGACCCCCAAAGCCACTCTATTGGCAGTTACATTATTGCGGGAACTTGAATCCAAATTAACGCCTACATAACAATTCGTTATGTTGTTGCTTGCAATCAGGTTCCCGTAGGACTGGTACGCTTCAACGCCTGTGCTTAGGCCCATCGAGGAACTTTTAGTGCGTGTTCCATTCAAACTATTCAGGTAAACAACGCAGTTGTAGCCTGAGGCACCTGCCGCCTCCAAATCAACAATGGCACCCGAACCGTTAACCGTGTTATTTCCGATAAACGTGTAGGGCACCTGTATGTGAGTTGGCCCCAGCCTGTTCTGGGTGATGGTCTGGTAGCTCCCAGATGAGAGGGTGATACCGTCGGGCAGGATGTTTCCTGTAATCAGGGTGTTTGAGCCACCTCCGCCTATATCTGGACTGCCGTTGGTGATGGTGAATCCTGAAATGGTTATGTTGTTTGCGGAAATCCAGATTGCGTTGGGTCCAACCATGATGGATGAGCCAAACAGCGGGGTGGGTGAGTCGATGTCGCTGATTATTGTGTTGTTGGCTCTTTCCCCTATCAGCGTGAGTGTTTTGTCTATGGTTAACGAGTGTTCAAGGTAGGTTCCGCCCCTGACGAGTATGGTGTCGCCGCTTGAAGCGTTACCTATGGCTGCCGCTATTGTTGAGTAATCGTCTGGAACGACGATGGTTTGAGAAGCAACTGCTTTAGCAAACGAAAAAAGCACGAGGCAAGATACGGTAACCAAGAGGAAGATGAATAGGAGCGATAGGGCTTTTTTCATTTGGCTTACCTGTTCATTTTGGCTATGTTTGTAGTTAAAAGCTTTCTCGTCAACATTTCTTGACTAAACCCCAATTTTTAGTCAAGTTCTGTTGACAAAGATGTTGTCCTATTTAGCGGTTGTATGGTTGGAATTACATACATTAGCTTGAAAAGTTACTCAGCAACATCGGTTGAATTACACTGACAAAAAGTAAACAGCTCCTCCAAATCTGCGAAATCGCCAACTCCTACAGCTTAATAATCAGGTTTGAACCGTTTCGAATACTATCGTTTAAAGTGCCGAAGAACGGTTGAAATAGGCTTATTTCTTTTTCAACGGAAACATGGAAAAATTAACCTGGACTGGCTGAAACTTTATCTATTTGATATAGGCTTTTCTGAGTTTAGCACGCAGTGTGCTACCTAAATTAACTGTCAAGGTTAAACTTATGACTGAGGCAGCCGCAAATCCCGCTCAAACCAGAGAGCAGCCGATTAAAGCTTCCGAGATAGACCCCAAATTTAAGTATGAACTATCAAAGATCCATGGAAGCGAAAAAATCCTCAAATGTTTCCAGTGCGGCACCTGCACCTCAGACTGCCCAGTGGCACGGTACAGCGATTCTTACAGGCCAAGAACCCTCATCCACATGGCGCAGCTCGGATTAAAAGACCGCGTTTTAAACAGCGACACCCTCTGGCTGTGCGCCGCATGCTTCACATGCACCGACCGCTGCCCCCAAGACGTAGAAGTCGCAAACGTCATCCGAGTCTTCCGCAACTTAGCCGCGGAAAAAGGCTGCTTCCCACAAGTCTTCAAAGAACAAGCCGCAAGCCTAATCGAAACGGGGTACGCATACAAAATCCCCGAACTTAGAATTAAGAAACGTGAATCCCAAGGGCTTCCTCCGCTGCCAAAGGGCAACCCGGAAAAAGTCCGCAAGGCGTTGAAAGGCGTTAAATTCATCGACGGCATCCAAAAGCCACAAGGAGAAAAACTAAGTGGGCAATAAATACCTCATATTTCTCGGATGCGCCATTCCCTACCGTGTTTCAGCCTACGAAATTTCCGCACGCAAAGTCCTCGCTAAATTGGGAGTGGAACTCGTTGAGATGCCCGAATTCAACTGCTGCGGTTTACCTCTTGACCCCGTAAGCCACGAAACCATGCTTATTTTAGCTTCAAAAAACTTGGCCTTGGCAGAACAGCAGGGACTCAACATCCTTACATTGTGCCCGGGATGCGCTGGAACCCTAAAGAAGGTCAACAAAGCCCTCAAAGAGGACAAAGCGCTAAAGGAACAGATTAACGCGCACTTAAAAGAGGTAGATTTGGAATTCAAGGGCACAGTCGAAACCAAGCATCTTCTCCAACTGCTCAAGGAAGATGTGGGTTTAGAAAAAATCAAAGCATCAGTCGTAAAGCCACTGACAAACCTTAAGGTTGCAGAGCACAACGGCTGCCACATACTGCGGCCAAAAGACATCATTGGATTCGACGACCCTGAAGATCCACAAACCCTAAAGGCACTAATCGAAGCCACAGGCGCCACATGCCTCGATTACATTGATGAAACTGAATGCTGCGGCGCACCAAGCGTGGGAGTCAGCGACAAAGTGGCGTTGGCACTGGCAAGGGACAAGTTAAACCACGTAAAACAAGTCGATGCGCAAGCATTAATCACCATCTGCCCGTTCTGCCACATAATGTACGACACAAACGAGCTTCGAATAGAGAAAATGTTTAATGAGAGCTATGGTATTCCAATCCTACACTACCCTCAACTACTCGGGTTAGCTATGGGGTTGACGCCTGAAGAGTTAGCCTTTAATGAACTTCGAGTAAACGCATCAAAAATACTAAAACAAATAACCCAAGGAGCAAACACACAATGAGTCAAAAATTAAAAATAGCCTTCTATTGGGCTGGAAGTTGCGGCGGCTGCGAAATAGCTGTCTTAGACTTAAACGAGAAAATCCTTGACGTAGTAAAAATCGCCGACATAGTTTTCTGGCCAGTAGCCATCGACGTCAAATACAAAGACGTGGAAGCCCTCCCAGACAAACACATCGACATCACATTTTTCAACGGTTCCATCCGCAACTCAGAACAAGAACACATGGCTAAAGTTCTGCGAGCAAAATCCAAAACCTTAGTTGCATTCGGTTCATGCGCCCACGAAGGTAGCGTCCCCGGATTAGCTAACCTGAACGATAAGAAAGAAATTTTCGATCAAGTTTACATAAAAGACAAATCAAACGTCAACCCACGGGGAACAACACCGCAGACCCAAACAATAGTTAAAGAAGGCACCCTTAAAAACGCAGAGTTCTACGACACCGTAAAAACCCTCGCCCAAACCGTAGACGTAGACTATTACCTCCCAGGCTGCCCACCACCAGTTAAACTAATCGCGGCTGCAGTTGATGCAATCGCAACCGGCAAGCTTCCGCCAAAAGGCTCAGTTCTAGCACCACTCAAAGCAGTATGCGACGAATGCCCACGGAAACGCGAAAACAAAAAAATCGAGAAAATATACCGTGTCTACGAGAAAGTTCCTGAACCAGAAAAATGCCTCATGGAACAAGGCATAATCTGCATGGGAATGGCGACTCGAAGTGGCTGCGGCGCTCAATGCTTGAAAGTTGACATGCCATGCACTGGATGTGGCGGACCAGCACCTAACGTCCCAGAGCAAGGAGCAGCAATGATAACTGCACTGGCAACGATTCTTGGCTACGACGGCGTAGAAGGAAAAACAAAGTACACCGAAAAAGAAATTGAAGAGTTAATCAACCAGGTAAAAGACCCAGTCGGCACGGTCTACATGTATGGCTTGCCAAATTCCATCTTAAAAAGAAAGGTGATTAAAAAATGAAAGAAATAGTAATAGACCCAATAACTCGGCTTGAAGGACACGGAAACGTATCTATATTCCTAAACGACCAGGGCGAAGTAGCAAACGCATACCTCAAAATCCCAGAGTTGCGAGGCTTCGAGAAATTCTGCATCGGAAGACGCGCAGAACTCATGCCACAACTCACCACCAGAATCTGCGGTGTTTGCCCAGTTGCCCACCACTTCGCAGCAGTCAAAGCCTTAGACCAAGCCTTCAACGTTGAAGTTCCATCTGCAGCAGCGAAACTGCGCGAACTCATGTACAACGCCTACTTCATCTACGACCACACATTGCACTTCTACTACCTCGGCGGACCAGACTTCATAGTTGGACCCGACGCACCAGCAGAAAAACGCAACATCTTAGGCGTCATCGAAAAAGTCGGCATGCCAATCGCTTCTGAAGTAATAAAGCACCGTGCGTACGGACAGAAAATTACTGAAATCATCGGTGGAAAAGCAACCCACCCAGTCTGCGGATTGCCAGGAGGAATCTCAAAGCCTCTGAGCGAAGAGAACAGGCAAGAAATCGAGAAGATGGCTGCTTCCTGCGTTGACTTCGCAAAATTCACGATAAAAATCTTCCACGACATAGTCTTGGGCAACCCCAAATACGTCGATATGATAACAAGCCAAGCCTACACGATGCCAACCTACTACATGGGCACAGTTGACAAAAACAACAAAGTCAACTTCTACGACGGCAAAGTCCGCGTAGTCGACCCAACAGGCAAAGAATTCCTCAAATTCGAATCAAAAGACTACCTCAAACACATCGGCGAACACGTTGAAGAATGGACATACAGCAAATTCCCATACCTCAAAGCAGTCGGCTGGAAAGGACAAGTTGCAGGCGCAGACAGCGGCGTATACCGCGTTGGACCGCTCGCAAGGTTAAATGCTTCCGACGGCATGGCAACCCCGCTCGCACAAGCAGAATACGAAGTAATGTACAAGACATTGGGCAAGAAACCAATCCACAACACACTCGCGTTCCACTGGGCAAGAGTAATCGAATTGCTCTACGCAACCGAACGCACGATGGAACTGGTTAAAGACAAGGAAATCACAAGCACAAACGTCCGAAACAAACCAGGCGAACCAACCGAAGGAGTCGGCATCGTTGAAGCAGCACGCGGAACCCTCATCCACCACTACACACTCGACAAAGACGCACTCGTCAAAGACGTCAACATGATCGTTGCCACCACCAACAACTACCCAGCAATCTGCATGAGCATACGCGACGCAGCAAAAGGCTTAATCCACGGCGGCAAAGTCGACCAAGGCATCCTCAACAAGGTTGAAATGGCTTTCAGAGCTTACGACCCATGCTTCGGCTGTGCAACACATTCTGCAATCGGCAAAATGCCTCTGACCGTTGAAGTTTTCAACGCTCAAAAACAGTTAGTTAGCAAAGTTTCGCGTTAGATAGCCCTTTTTATTTTGGGCACTCAACATTTATTTTTTTATTTTTTTCATGTTAAGAGTAAATCTTATATGCCTTTAAATTCGATATAGCCCTGTTAAGGGATTACGTTTGAAAAGTTTAGTAGTTTATTATACTCGAACCGGCAACGCACGCTTCGCTGCTGAAACCATAGCGGCTGAAATAGTCGCAGACGTCGAAGAAGTCATCGATATGAAGAACCGAAGCGGCAAACTCGCTTACTTAACGGGTGGCGCAGCTGCACGACGCGGCAAAGAAACCGAAATAGCTCCAACCAAAAAATCCCCCGCCGATTACGACTTGATAATCGTTGGAACTCCAGTTTGGGCGTCAAGACCCGCACCGGCAATCACCACTTACCTCAAGAAAAACAATCTTTCAGGCAAAAAAGTCGCATTGTTCTTTACGCAGGGAGGCAAAAAACCAAGCGCCATCGACCAAACTAAAGCGTTGATTCCCAACTCCGAATGCCTCGGCGTGTTGACATTAATTGAACCATTAGACAACAAAGCAGAAT
>Ga0114951_10003752_pt1 | contig 15451 bp, 14 predicted proteins | sample AM7aDNAmetaG_FD_88677 | JGI IMG/M metagenome (GOLD analysis project Ga0114951, IMG submission 88677) | Freshwater microbial communities from Finland to study Microbial Dark Matter (Phase II) - AM7a DNA metaG | ecosystem: Environmental > Aquatic > Freshwater > Lake | place: Finland: Lake Alinen...
CTTTGTTTTGAAACATTCAAAATAATTTCCTCGACCTCGAGCACCGCCTGGTCCAGGTTCTGGTTAATGACCGTATGGTTATAAAGCTTCGCAGCCTTGATCTCATCCTGCGCGATCCCGATCCGCTTTTCGATCTCCTCGGGACTTTCTGTATTCCGGCCCGTGAGCCGTTCCCGCAACACCTTGACCGAAGGCGGGAGGATAAAAATACTGAGAAGCGGGTGCTCCTTCCCCCAGGACTCCATGATCTGCTTCGTCCCCTGCACATCGATCGTCATGATCACGGTCTTGCCCTGCACCACTTGATCCTCCACAAATTCCCGAGGAGTCCCATAAAGATTACCGTAAATCACGGCATGTTCCAACATCTTCCCTTCACGCACTTTTCGTTCAAAATCCTGCCTCGAATAAAAAAAATAATCCTGCGCATCCTTTTCATCGACCCGGGGCTTGCGCGTGGTCGCTGAAATCGAACGGACCCAGTCCTGATGGCGTTTGAGAAGGCGCTCGACAATACTCGTTTTCCCGCACCCGGAAGGCGCGGAGAGGACCACCAGGATGCCGGGGGCCATCTCTGTTTTTTTATTCGACATTTTGGACCTGTTCGCGGATCTTTTCGATCTCGCTTTTGATCGCGATAGCTTCCTGGGAAACCTCAAAAAGCTGGGCCTTCGACGCCATCGTATTCGCTTCCCGATTCATTTCCTGACAGAGAAAATCGAGCTCGCGGCCGATCTCGCCTTGGCGCCCAAGCCACTTCTCGAAAAGCTCGAGATGGCTTTTCATACGAACCGTTTCTTCGGTGATATCCGAACGCTCGGTCAGTAACGCCACTTCCCGATAAAGCCGCTCCGTATCGAGCTTTTCATCCCCGAGAAGATCCTTAAGACGACTCTTCAACTTTTCAAAATAGATTTTTTGATTGCCCTTCACCAAGGTCTCGATCTTGTGTGTCGTCTTGGCAATGTGCTCCAGGCGCTGGCGGAAATCCTTGTCCAGTTTCTCGCCTTCTTCTTCCTTGTGACAGATAGCCTTATCCAGGGCCTTCTTCAAAAAACCGCTAAGTTTCACCCAATTCCAGGCCTCTGGATCTTCCGCAACTTTTTCTTTCACGACACCGGGAAGCCGCATGATCTCTTCAACCGTAAGCTTACCTTCCAACTTAAACTTAGCCTTGATCTTCTTGGCGGACGCCAGATAGGCCTTCACCTGATCTTGATCCAATTCGTACTCAAGCGACTCGCCTTTACGCCCCTCTTCCGAGATACTAAGAGTGATCTTTCCCCGGCGCAGCACCGACTGAATGAGAGGACGCACTTGTGACTCGAATGAATACATGACAGGCGGAAGTCTCAAGGAAAGTTCAAAATACCGCTGGTTGAGCGACTTGACTTCAACGACCCAGTGCTTGCCGCCCACCGCAACCGACACTCGTGCAAAAGCGGTCATACTTCTTATCATAATTATGGATTCTCAGGAAAGTTATAGGACACTCGATAAGTGGATTGCGTATTATAAAAGTTTCCGTGAGGCTGTCAAGGAAAAGCGTAGGGAGTGTTTTTGTAAGTGCTTTATTTCCAATGAGTTATATCTTATAGCCTTAAGAGGCTATCGCGCTCAGGATCTGAAGAGCAGCTTCCTTGGGATTAGAGGCTTGTGTGATGGGCCTCCCGACGACGATATAATCGGAACCGGCCTTGATCGCCTTCTCGGGGGTTTCGATCCTCTTCTGATCTCCCACGGCGGCACCATCAGGACGAACCCCGGGAGTCACGATCACAAAATCCTTACCGCATTTCCTGCGGACCCAGGCGGTCTCCTGGGGAGAACAGACCACGCCGTCAAGCCCGGCTTTTTTGGCAAGATCCGCCAGATGGATCACCTCGTCTTTAACCTTCTTTTTGATACAAAGATCTTTCTTCAAAGTCTCCTGGCTGTGGCTGGTAAGAATCGTCACGGCGATCAGCTTCGGTTTGATCACGCGCCCAGAAGAATATTTCTCCACGGCCTCGCGCGCGGCTTTCATCATTTCAAATCCGCCAAGGGCATGAACGTTCACAATGTCCACTTCATGCTCACACACCGCCGCAAGCGTCCGGCTCACGGTGTTCGGGATATCATGAAGTTTGAGATCCAGGAAAACTCGGCCCCCATAATTTTTCACCATGTTCACGGCCTTCCAGCCGTGCGCCGTAAAAAGTTCGAGCCCGACTTTGTAATAACGCACAACACCCTTCAATTCGATAAGCCACTCTTCGGCAATCTCAAGCGTCGGCGCATCAAGCGCTAAGATCAATCGGTCCTTCGAATCAAGATTGCTCATCGGCTGCATCCTTCCCCTTTTTCTCCGGCAGGCTTGTAACTACCCCGCAAAGCATTCAGATTTTGAATCTTTTCCTTTCTGCAAAATTCTTCGATCCCTTTTAGGATCTGGAGTGTCGCCTGTGGTTCCACGAAATTCGCCGTCCCGATCGCTAGAAGATCCGCTCCCACGATCAGGAATTCCAAAGCATCCTGGGCATTCGAAATACCTCCGGAGGCAATGACCGGCACTTTGAATTCTTTTTTTACCTGATAAACATAGCGAAGCGCGACCGGCTTGATCGCCGGGCCGCTCAGTCCTCCGAAATCTTTTGCGATCCTGGAACTCCGTGTCCGGAGATCGACCGCCATCCCTCGGAGCGTATTGATCAGACTGATCCCGTCCATACCTTGCCCCAGGACTTTTCCGGCGATCTCAAGAACGTCCCCAAGCTCTGGGGAGATCTTGGCGAACGCGATAAGACCCGTCTGATCCCGAACCGCTTTGACCGCGTCCGTAATGCGTTCCTGCTTTTTCATACCCCCCACCCCGGCGGCTTCCACATTCGGGCAGGAAAGATTCACCTCAAGCGCTTTCACCACATCTTTCAACCCATCAAAGGTCTTGGCAAGCTTTCCAAATTCCTCAGCAGATTCTCCTGCAATGCTCACAATAAGCGGCACGCCGAGTTTTTTAAAGTAAGGGATCTTATGCTCGATAAAGTCCGCGATACCTTTATTCTGAAGCCCGATCGCGTTGAGCATCCCCGCGGAGGTTTCGCAGATCCGTGGCATGGGATTTCCAGTACGCGGCTTGACGGTAATGGTTTTGGTGATGATCGCCCCGAGTTTCTTCGGATCCACATACCCGGCATATTCATCGGTAGTGCCAAAAGTCCCGGAAGCGACGGTGATGGGATTTTTGAGCACCAGATTTTTGATCCGAGTCGTCAGATCGATCTTCACAGTTCGAGATCCTCAAATTTAAAGACGGGTCCGTCCGCACAGGCGCGCTTCAACCCGTCCTTGGTCTTGACCATACACCCCAGACAAGCTCCAACGCCACAGGCCATGCTCTCATCCCAGGACGCTTCTCCCTCAACACCGTATTTTGCCGCAATTGTGATCACGGCTTCCATCATGGGTTTGGGCCCGCAGGTCTGAATGAAAAATTCTCCGGGATGCTGATCCTTCAGGATCTTCTCGAGCAATAAGGTCACGCGTCCCTTTGTGCCGTACGAACCGTCCTCCGTGGAACAAAGAACCCTGGCACGAACTTTTTTCAACTCAGACTTCGGCAGGAGCTCAGCTTTAGACTTTGTTCCGATCAAAAGATATTCCGTCGGATATTGCTCGGCAAGAAAAACAAGCGGCGGGACGCCCACCCCGCCTGCCACCAGAATCCGTTTCTTTTTCCCAAGCTTTTCTGTAAAAGTATTCCCGATCGGCCCCATCACTCGAAAGACATCGCCTTTTTTCTTTCCCGAAAGAATGGAGGTGCCGCGCCCCAGAACCTCATAGAGGATCTCCACCTTGCTGGGAGAAACCCGAAAATAGCTGAAGGGACGTCTCAGATACGGATCCTGCCCCTGGCTGACACGAACGTAAAGGAACTGTCCGGGTTTGATATTCCTGGAAAGTTTTTGAGACCGAAAGGTCAACTTGAAATATTTACCGTTGACCTTTTTATTCTCGAGGATATAAACATCTTCGTCGTATTTTTTATTGGCCACTTTTTCCTTTGATTTTTAAACGCCCCACTAGAGGACGTATTGATAGCCTTTCACGAACGTATGCAAGACTTTGCCCTTGAGCTTCTTGCCGTAGAAGCAAGAATTCAGGGACTTCGAATGAACGTTGTCTTCTGCGAATAACCAGTCCTTATCCACATCCACCAGGATAAAATTTGCCTGTTCACCGGTTTTGAGCCTCCCAAAATTCTGCTTCTTCAAGATCTCCGCGGGGGTCAAGCTCATGATCTTCACGATATCTTCCAGCTTCCATTTTCGGCCATGAAAAAGCTCGGTCATGATGACCCCAAAGGCCGACTCCAACCCGATCGTGCCGAAAGGGGCCTGTTCGATGTCCCGATCCTTTTCTTCAAGCGCGTGCGGCGCATGATCCGTCGCGATCGCATCGATCGTCCCATCCTCAAGGCCGGCCATGATAGCCTGACGGTCTTTCTCGCTGCGAAGCGGTGGACTCATTTTATAAAAGGTATCGTAATTCACGAAGGCTTCATCCGTCAGCGCGATGTGATGCGGCGTCGCTTCCGCGGTGATCGGCAGTCCTTCCGCTTTCGCTCGCCGGATCATATCCACGGCGCCACGCGTTGAAACGTGCTGGAAGTGGAGCTGGCACTTGATGAGCCGGACCAGTTCGATGTCCCGCGCTGTGGCGATATCTTCCGCAGCATTCGGAGAACCCCGGAGCCCCAGTTTGGAGGAAACGTCTCCTTCATTCATCACCCCATTGACGCTGATCGAATGGTCTTCGGCATGCGACATGATCGGCAATCCATAGGTCGCGGCATACTCGTAAGCCCGGCGCGCCACCCCGGAATCCACGACCCACCCGCCATCATCGGTCACCGCCACGGCTCCCGCGGCCTTCATCTCAGCCATCTCCGAGATCTTCTTGCCTTCACGTCCTTGCGTCAGCGTCCCGGATGGGAAAATATTAAAGTTGAGAACGTTTGCGCGTTCCATTTGATACTTCACGACCTGCGCGTTATCACAGGCGGGCTTGGTATTCGGCATCGTCACGCAAGCCACAAAGCCACCCGCGATGGCCGCCTGGGCGCCAGTTTCGATCGTTTCCTTATGCTCATAACCCGGTTCGCGAAAGTGAACATGGAGGTCCACCAGGCCCGGCAAAAGATGGAGCTTCTTGGCATCTAAGATCTCCGCATCTTCCGCCGCGAGATCTTTGCCCCATTTCACGACTCGGTGACTTTTGACGTGAAGGTCCATCACTTCGTCGATCTTGTTGGCGGGATCAACAATGTGCGCGTTCCGGATGATCAGGTTCTTGACGGATTGTCCGTTCAGTTTATTTTTCATTTTTCAACGCTCCGCTCAAAAGGTAAAGGGCCGCCATGCGGACCGCGATCCCGTTAGTGACTTGTTTGAGGATATAAGACTGAGGGCTATCCGCGAGGGCACTTTCAATTTCAATGCCGCGGTTCACAGGCCCCGGATGCATCAGGATCGCATCGGGTTTTGCACATTTAAAGAGCTCGGTATTCATCCCAAAGGTGCTTGCGTATTCTCGGATACTCGGGAACAGCGTTTCATTCTGCCGTTCCATCTGGATCCTAAGAAGCGTCACGGCATCCGCACCATCGATCGCTTTCTTCACGTCATGGATCACCTTGACACCGAGGTCCTCAAATCCCCAAGGGATGAGCGTCTTGGGACCGCACAGAACAACTTCCGCCCCAAGTTTTGTCAGCCCCCAGATATTCGATCGTGCCACACGGGAATGCAGGATGTCCCCGACAAAAACCACTTTGAGACCTTTGATCTTTCCTTTGATCTCACGAAGCGTGAACATGTCCAGAAGTCCCTGCGTGGGATGCTCATTGATGCCGTCCCCCGCGTTCACGATCCCGCACTTTGTGTAATTTGAAATGCGGTGTGGTGCCCCCGAAGAGGCGTGCCGCATCACGATAATATCCGCTTTTAGAGCTTCGATATTGGCGATCGTATCCCACAGGGATTCCCCTTTGGTCATGCTCGAGCCGGCACTCGCCATACTGATGGTATCCGCACTAAGGCGTTTTTCCGCGAGCTCGAAAGAAACACGCGTCCGGGTGCTCGGCTCCAGGAAAAGATTCACCACGGTCTTGCCACGCATGACGGGGACTTTCTTGACCTCTCGCTGGGAAACTTCGCTGAAAGATTTCGCCGTATCGAGGATCAACGTGATCTCTTCCACGGAAAGATCGCGAAGCCCAAGAAGGTCTTTTCGTTTCCATTGGATCTTGCCATTCTGTGTCATGATTTGCCCCCTCCGGAGATCACAGCTTCATCTTTCCCGTCCGTTTCCTTCAACCGTATAATTACCTTGTCCTGGACTGCAGTCGGAACATTTTTGCCCACATAGTCCGCCTTGATGGGCAATTCCCGATGCCCGCGATCCACAAGCACGGCAAGTTGAATGGATTTAGGTCGACCAAATTCGATAAGAGCATCAAGCGCAGCGCGGATCGTCCTCCCTGTGAAAAGGACATCATCGACAAGGATCACGATCTTGCCTTTAAGATCAAACGGGATATTTGTTTCATGGAGTTCGGCTTTGGAACCGATTTCGCTCAGGTCGTCCCGATACAGTGTGATATCAAGAATGCCAAGCGGAATCTCTTTTTTTTCGATCGCGGCAAGCTTCTTCTGCAGTCGTTCAGCAAGAAAAACACCACGGCTTCGGATGCCGACCAGTGTGAGGTGGGCCACGCCTTGATTTCGTTCGAGGATCTCATGGGCAATCCGGGCGAGCGCCCGCTCGATGCCGCCCTCATCAAGGACCTGCTTCTCGGAAAGGGTCATAAGGACTCCCGGCCTGCTACTGAGGCCTCAGCCTGCGGACAAAAAAATACCCCACACGTCTGTGTAGGGTTTCTATGAATTCCAATTTTCTTTTTCATTTGCTCCACCTTTGTCGGCGTCCCGCGCCGTCTTAAAAGGATTTAAACTCACATCGATCTGTGAAGAAGGTACTCGCTTCCGCTCTTTTTGTCAAGTCTCATAAAAAAAATGAGAAGGCCTTCTCTGTAAGCCGAGTTCTGTCCCCGTTGCTTACGCAACGGTCGATGACCATCTATCTAGGACCGTCATTGCTGACGGCCTCGGTCGGCTGACCCGGTAAGGTTCCTGCCTTGCGGCGATCTAGGAACGGGCCGTTCCCGCTTGCGCTCCTTACCCTGTTTAGCCTTTCTTCACGTAGAGATTGCCGCGTTTCACCCCCTGCCACTTTCGTGGCAGGGACTCGTCTCTGTGGCTCTTATCCGCTCTGCACCGCAAGCGATACAAAGGGTGGGCGTTACCCACTACGATGCCCTGTGAAGCTCGGACTTTCCTCCCACAGCGGTTGGACAGGACGTTTCTCGTCTCTCGTCATCTGTGCGCGGTCATCCGAGAAGACCTTCTCAAAAATCTATTTTCAAATCAAAGAACAAAAAAAACCGACTAAACTTTCGCGTCCCCTTGCATCATCTCAAGCTGATCCTTTGCAAACGCCGCCCAACTCGTCTTAGGGAACTTCTCCGAAACCTCCTTAAAACCTTCGCGCGCTTTAGCCGCATCCCCCGAAGCTAAATAACTTTTCGCGATATAATACTCCGAGATCGCTGCTAAATTCCCCTGAGGACTGCCTGCCAGATACTCCTGATACTTCGCGATCGCCTTGGGATAATTCGCTTTTTTATAAAAAGTTTCAGCCTCGGAATAAGGGCCGAAAGAATGGCTCGGAGAATGGAACGCACAAGAAGCAAGCATCACACCCGCGAGTGCCGCAACCGCGAAAAGTCTCATTTTTTTCATGAAAGGCCCCTTAATGATTTAACGAATGGAAATTCATGTCTAAGTCTACTTTTCACTTGCGAGAGGTGTCAAGAAAGAATTCGGTCGTCGTTGGCGACATTCCATAAGCCGCACGGCGCCACGCTGAATTACTGGAATTCAGTGGGCCCACCTGGACTCGAACCAGGAACCAAAGGATTATGAGTCCTCTGCTCTAACCGATTGAGCTATAGGCCCTTGAATCAGATTGGAGCTATGAGTCTGGAGGATAAAACCAATCCGCAACAGGCTATCCTTGCTCCGAACTCCGAACCCAATACTCCCGACTTAAGTAAAGCGAAAGTAGGATATCTAAGAAAAAGAGGAATTGCAATCAACAATAAGGCGGGAACTGGACTAACGTATCCGAAGGACGTGCTCGACCTTACCCTGGAGATTCGCAAGATCAAAAGGTTTTTCAATAAAACCGCTGATTCCCTCAAGCTCAAAGAGGGGTTGCATAGTCGCCCCCGCACCGGTGAGCATGATAACGGGAGTTTTGCGGGTCCGAGTTTGTTCCTGAAGATCATCGTGACGATAAGAGCGAAGCTTGCGCAGATAGGTCAAGCCATCCTCACCTTTCGGAATACGGATATCAAGAAGCACGCAATCGGGTTTACCTTCTTCCGTCTTCTGAAAACCCTCGGCTCCGTCGAGCGCGGTCAAGACCTTATAGCCAAGAAGCTCAAACTTCTCTTTGATGATCTGACCAACATCATCCTCGTCATCAATCACAAGAATACATTTTTTCTTGTCTGCCATTTTGACCTCGAAAAGGTTTCGAACATCAAGACTATCGTCAAAAACATCCGCGAACTGAACTGCTCTGAGGAGATTCTATTACTCGCTTAGCTTAATATCCAGAAAATTCTTGAGCTTTCGCGAACGGGTAGGATGGCGCAGTTTACGTAAGGCCTTGGCTTCAATCTGGCGAACTCGCTCGCGGGTCACACTAAAAATATGGCCCACTTCTTCCAGGGTCCTGGGATAACCGTCGCCGATCCCGAATCGCAGCCGAAGAACCTTTTCCTCACGCTCCGTAAGGGTTAAGAGCACGTCGTCCATTTGCTCCTTGAGCATGCTATAGGCTGTGGCATTGGCCGGAGAAACTGCGGATTTATCTTCGATAAAATCCCCAAAACTCGTGTCTCCCTCATCCCCGATCGGAGTCTGAAGACTGATCGGTTCCTGCGCGATCTTCAAGATCCCTTTCACTTTTTCGACGGGCATCTTCATGACCTGAGCAACTTCTTCAGGGGTCGGTTCACGCCCGGTCTCCTGGACCAAATGACGCGACGCACGGAAAAATTTGTTGATAGTCTCGATCATATGCACCGGAATACGGATCGTACGGGCCTGGTCCGCGATCGAACGCGTGATTGCTTGGCGAATCCACCACGTCGCGTAAGTCGAGAACTTATAACCGCGCTTGTATTCGAATTTATCCACAGCCTTCATGAGGCCGATGTTTCCTTCCTGGATCAGATCCAAAAAGGAAAGCCCGCGGTTCGTGTACTTCTTGGCAATACTCACCACCAACCGAAGGTTCGCGGCAACCAGAGCCTTCTTTGCCTTGGTGAGTTCCCATTCCTTACGAATAATCGCCTTGAAATGCTCATGGAGTTTTTCTTCAGGTTCCCCGAGCTCGTGAAGGATCTGACGATTCCGCTCCTCGATCAGGCCAATCTTCCCACGCACGCCACTTCGCCGAAGCTTTTTGATATCATCGCGGTTCCGTTTCAACTCCTTGAGCTTGGCCCTCAAGCTGCAAACGATCTGTTCGACGATCGCGATGCTTAGATTGAATTGTAAAAGAAGTTCAACAACATTTGATTTTTTCCGGGAGGCACGAAACTTTTGGATCAGCAGTTTCAGCTTTTTCTTGAGAGTCTGAATCTGAGCCTGTTCTTCACTTTCAATGATCGCCTCGAGCTGGACTTGTCCCTCAAGGATCTTTTTTGCAAGCTCCAGCACTTCGAACCGCGCAGCTTTGGTCTGATAAACGACTCTCTTCAGCTCATGTTCGCAGGCCTCGATCTTCTTGGAGATCTCTATTTCCTGCTCACGGGTCAGAAGTGAGATCTGTCCCATCTGCCGAAGATAAGTGCGGACGGGGTCATCAATGCGACCGCGCTCATATTCTTCCACCGCTGCGTCTTCTTCGAGTTCGGAATCTTTCCCCTTTTTGACTTCAACATCCTGGATCACTTCGGAACCGGACTTTGACGGATCTCCCGCTGAACCACTTGTAACTTCAATTCCCTTTTCATTCAAAGCGACAATAACCTCTTCCACTTTTTCGGGATTGTTCATGTCCGGAGGCAGTTGTTTTTTCATTTGTTCAATCGTGACAAAACCCTGCTTTTTCCCGAGAGTGACAAGCTTTTGGATCATCTCCCCATGGAGCTTCGTGGCAGCTCCCTTTTTACCAGGCTTCACCTTGGCCGAAGGGGTGGGCATAGACTTCCCCTTGACCTTGGCGGAAGATGCCTTTTTAGATACTGCGTGGGTAGGTTTTTTGGATGCCTTTTTCATAGTCCCAATACTCATCAATTTTTACGAAGTTGAAATTAGGGCAATCTTTGTCAACTATTTCAGAAATTGAATCTCAGCCAAGGATAGAATTGCGTATTATAGTTATCTCGCCTCTTGAAACCAAGCGATTTATTCGCCCTTTTTAGCTTCCCGGGACCGCTTCAAGAGCTCCTGGTATTCCTGGGTCGCAGCACGCACCTTGACCTCATCCCGCCCGTTCTCTGCCGCGAGGATCAAACGCCGCAACTCTTCGAGCCTCCCGGTGGCACGGCCTTGCTTGATCTTTCCGATGCAATCCTCAAGGATCTGCTCCCGATCCGCCGTCTCATCCAGAGAAGCCATGACCGCCACAAGCTGTTCTCTGTATTGTGCATCCTGGATCCGGATCAGAAGCCCTGAAAGAGAACACTTTTTCCCCTTTTCATTCATCTGCCGAAGATATTCAAAAAGCTCACGTGAGGCGGGCGTCTGAAGGTCCACATCCTTAAGCTCTTCGCAGGCCCGGTCGCAAAAAGGCGCCACCTCAGCCATAAGCACCAGGAGCAGCAATTCTTCAGGGGCGGGCTTGATCGCTTCGGGAATGGCTGCAGCCTTTGGAGCCCGTTCCTTGGGAGTACTGCCTTTTGTATTCAGATGAGAGTACTCGGTGCGCAAAGAATTCTCATCCACCTGTAAGGCGCGAGAAAGCCGCTTGAAATATTCCGAAAGCATGACCGTATTCTTGACCTTGAGAAAAGTCTCGAACATTTCGCGACAGATCTTGGAAACACCCAGCGCGTCCTGACGTGGATAGCGCGCGAGTATAGCCTGCAGCTTATAATCAAAAAAATCCTTGGCGTTCTTCAAAAGCGCCGCAAAAGCATCGTTCCCGCGCTTGTTCAGAAAATCATCCGGATCCTCGCCCTTGGGAAGACTCACAAGCTTTACCTGCATCCCCCCTTCCAGAAGGATCTCCAGCCCGCGCAAAGCCGCGGCCTCGCCGGCTTTGTCTCCGTCGTAAACCACGATCACTTCCTCCACAAAACGCCGCATAAGGCGCACGTGATCCTCACCCAACGCGGTCCCAAGCGTCGCCACAGTATTTTTGAAACCATGCTGATAAAGAGCGAGAAAATCCATATAGCCTTCCACCAGGATCAAATTCGGCCATTCGCGATCAATGTGTTTTTTGGAAAGATTCAGGCCGAAGAGTTCGCGGCGTTTCGAAAAAATCGGCGTTTCGGGAGAATTGAGATATTTCGGGCCTTCCTCGTCGGCGATCAGCCGCCCGCCAAACGCGACCACTTTGTTCTGAAGATTCAGGATCGGAAACAGGAGCCGACCACGGAACGTATCATAATAATTCCCCTTGGGCGATTGTTGGATCAAAGCCGCCTGCTTAAGGAGAGCTTCCGGATACTTTTTAAGGATCATACGATCAAAAAGCGTGCGCCATTCCATCGGCGCCCAACCGAGTTTGAATTCCCGGATGATCTCATCGGTAATCTGCCGCTTGGCCAAGTACGCACGCGCCGCAGCCCCGGCCTCCTTAAAAAGCAGTTCATGATAAATGTCCGCAGCGACCTGGCAAACCTCATAGAGTTTTTCTTTCTGGCCGCCGTCGTCGCGGTGGGAACTCCGTTCCGGAAGTGTGATATGAGCGCGTTCCGCGAGGGACTTCAGCGCTTCTGGGAATGTCATATTCTCATGACGCATGAGAAAACTGAACACGTCGCCACCCGCCCCGCATCCGAAACAGTGGAACATCTGTTTTTCGGGCTGGACCATGAAGGAAGGGGATTTTTCCTGGTGGAACGGGCAACAGGCCTTGAGATGCCTGCCGGCGCGCTTCAGAGGAACATATTGGGAGATGATTTCGACAATATCGTTGGCCCCACTGACCTGTTCAACGATATGATCTTCAAAACGCGTTCCGGATTTTTTTTCTTCCATAACGCGTCTTTTTCCTACCTGCCGATCTTATGCGATGCCAGCGATTTTTTAAGGGTCGGCTTGCCAAGAGAGCCTGTCACAAACTTATGAAGACTGGGCACGAGTTGCGAGATCGTATAACCCGTGTAGGTGTGCCCCTGCTTGAACATTTTCTGCAAGGGCTCAATCGGAAGGAATAAAAGAAATTGCACGAAAAAACTGAGCAAAAGCATCATACGCAAAACCCCAAGAACCATTCCCCCCAGGGTTTTAAAAAGCCCTTTGGCCTCAAGGTTAAAAAACCTCCCAAAAAAAGAAACCCCCGCGGACACGATAAGCCAAATACAGATACTCCACAGAACAAAAGAGAAAGGTTCGGCAATCTTCATGGGAAGGAGAGGGATCAGCACCACCAAATTCTCCGCGCCAAACCCGTAAAGACTCAAGGTCAGCATGCTTACGAGGAATATCCCAAACAACTTCCCGAACATGTCACTAAAACCCTTGCGGCTTCCCTGTATCAATCCCCAGAAAATCGCGACCAATAGGATCCAGTCGAGCGGAGAAAAACTATGCAGCGCTGAACCTGCCATGCTTTTTTTGAAATGATCGACCAATTGCCAGAGCCATTCCATTCATTCACCTCATCAATTTTTAACGGGGCAAGCCGGGATCTCCCCGGAAACCGTCTTGAAAAAGTTCGGTCAATTTGAACGGTATGATACACCCTTGCACGTTTCGTGGGTACTCAAAAAAAACTTTGAGATAATTCGGCGTAAAACCTTCCGAGACCCCCGTCCGATTATTCTCATGCTCTGCCAGGATCTCAAGCGTCCGGCCCAGATACCGGCTCCGGACTCCTTCAGAAATACGCTCGGCCGATTCCATCATCCGACGGACCCGATCACGAACCACTTGCGCGGGGAGAATACCCCACTCCGCGGCCCGCGTCCCCTCCCGAAGGCTGTACGGAAATACATGCGTCTTAAGCGGCTTGAGGATCTCGAGCAATCTCAAAGTGTTCGCAAACTGATCCTCGGTCTCGCCGGGAAATCCGGCCATCACATCCACGCTGAATTCAAAATCCGGGATCTGTGCTTTCAATTCCAAAACCACGTCCTGGTACTCTTCCCGTCTGTAACGCCGGTTCATCCTCGCGAGAACTTCGTTATCCCCACTCTGAAGCGGAAGATGAATATGCGGACAAAGTTTTGGAACACTCTGGAAAGCTTCGCGAATGGGTTTCCCAAGATCCATCAGCTCGATCGAACTCAAACGGATACGTTCAATCCCCTCGACCCCCGCACAGGCTTTGATCACATCCCTCAGAAGATAATGCCGTTCTCCGGAATTTAATGGAGGCAAAAAATCGAGGCCATAAGCCCCGAGCTGGATGCCGGTCAGAATAATCTCCCGATAGCCCCCATCCCTGAGCCGCGTCACTTCCTCCAAGATCTCCGGCAATGCGCGACTGCGCGACGGTCCGCGCACGATCGATACTTTGCAGAAACTGCAGGCATGATTGCAACCATCCTGAACCTTTACGTAGGCCCGGGTCTTCCCTTCAGATCGCGAGATCGAAAGCGGCATGAAAGTTGCCACCTTATCCGAAAGCGCGGCGCCAGAAACATCGGTCAGATCCAAAATCCTCTCTGCGAGAAATGGCTTTTCGCCATTTGAAAAAATGAAATCAACTTCCGGCATCGCTTCGAGTTCGACACGGTTCTTTTCGGCATAACAGCCGGTCACCGCAAGCCGTGCCTCGGGATGTTCACGCCGGAGTCTCCGTATCCAGTACCGGTTCGTCCGGTCCGAGTCTTGAGTCACCGTGCAAGTATTCACGACCACGAGATCACAAGAGGTGCCTTTTTGTCCTTCAATATCGCGATAACCCTTTCGCTCCAAGGCCTCCCGCATCGCCTGAGTCTCGTACTGATTGACCTTGCAACCGAGTGTGTAGAAGCGAACGTTTTTCTTGGAAGAAGAATGAGGGGCCATGATCAAGCGGAAAGAATACCGGAAAACCTAAGCGATGCCACGATCCCGATGAAGGCGGTATCTGCCTTAAAAAGAACTTCCCCCAGCTCGACAAGCTGAAGGCTCTTCCCTTTGCGATGCCCTTGGGCCCAGCGGATCTCGTCTTGGGAAAAGCCACCCTCCGGCCCGATAAAAACATTCAAGGCTTTGATCGTGCCCTTAAGACCCTGGACTTCCGCAAGCCACCTCGGGAAAGGAATGGCATCCGACCCCGGATGAAAGATGACGACTCGTTCGTCGGGAGAAATACTCCCGAGAGCTTCTTTGAAACTTCGCGGGGCCTCGATCTTGAGGATCTTGAGACTTCCGGACTGCTTACTGGCTTCGCGAGCAATACGGTTCCAGCGTTCAACGATTTTTTCTGTTTTTTCTTTAGCCATTTGGACTTCGCAATGCTCCGAAACGATCGGATGAAACTCGTGAACCCCAAGTTCCTGCGCCTTTTCGACGAGAAGATCGGTCTTACCCTTGCGCAACATGACCGGAAAAACTCTGAGCGTAACGACGTCGTTAAAAGAGCCCGTTTTCACAAGCACTCTTTGGATCCGAAGAGAGACGCGACCATCTGAGGCAAATTCACCGACCACAGCCTCCGCTTCGCCACCGTGGCCATCCGTCACAAGACAAGCATCCCCCGGCTTAAGACGAATGCTATCCCGAAGATGGTGGGTTTCGGCGGGCTCGAGCCAAAGAACCTGTGGAATATTTTGCAAGATCTGGGAGGTAAAGAACCGACGCAGCTTTCTCGGTTTTTGTCTTTCGGACATCACATATCCTTTATGAGCTCAGGGACGAAAAAAAAGACCCGCGGGAAAGATCCCGCGGGTCGATTCCTGTTTTAAAATGACGCTTTAGAGCGGGCTTACTTCTTGGCCGGGGCTTCTTTCTTTTTGCCTTCCTTCTTGCCCTCGGGAGCGGCTTCCGCAGCCCCTTCTTCTTTCGGCTTTTTATGGCGAACAACGTTCTGGGCAAGCGGACCTTTTTCTCCCTGCACGATCTCAAACTCAACTTCTTCGTCAGGATTGAGCCGCTTATATCCTTCTCCCTGGATCACGGAATAATGGACGAAAATATCCTTTTCCTCCCCTTCTTTACGGAGAAATCCGAAA
>Ga0114951_10003753_pt1 | contig 15441 bp, 15 predicted proteins | sample AM7aDNAmetaG_FD_88677 | JGI IMG/M metagenome (GOLD analysis project Ga0114951, IMG submission 88677) | Freshwater microbial communities from Finland to study Microbial Dark Matter (Phase II) - AM7a DNA metaG | ecosystem: Environmental > Aquatic > Freshwater > Lake | place: Finland: Lake Alinen...
CCACCAAAAAAACCGGTCATTGCAAGAGAAACCACAATACCTGCGATAAGATTCTTTTTCATAAGTTATTGTATTTTATTGCTTAATTGAAACCACTCAAAACACCATTCAAAACTGAAGCAATCTGCTTCTCCCTAATTAGTACGCACTATGTACGATTTCCTTTCAAATTTTTTTTGATCTTGTAATATTTATCGAGCGCCATTTATTTTTGCAGTTAGCCTGGCTTAAGCTCCTGCAAGCAGCGAAAAAATTGTGCTTGCAAAGTAAAATAAAAACGGAACTAACAGCTCATTGTTTATATTAATAATGCTTTTCCATAATATTATTCTATATGGAGGAGTTAAAGCTATACTGCACCCTCATGCACAGCGACAAAATTAAACAAAAAAGTTCCAATCATAATGACACCTCTTGTCATGTATTTCAAAACATGCGATATGGTTGCGTCCATTGCAAGGTCATTTGCGATGAAAAGGGCCGACCGGTTGATTTTATTCATCAAGAGGTCAATGCTGGTTATGAGAAGGTTACCGGCATCCAGAATGTCATTGGACTCAAGGCATCGGAGGTATTCCCTGATATAAAGAATTCACAACCAGAGTTTATCGAGAAACACTTAAGGGTAGCTGAGACCGGGATTCCTGATCGGTTTGAATGTAACCTCGAAGCATTGCATAAATGCTTTGATATATCAGTCTATAGTTTACAGAAGGGCTATTTCACGGCAATAATTGACGACATCACCGAACGTAAAGAGTCTGAACAGGAACTCAGGAAAAGTGAGGAGCGGTTCAAGACACTTTTTAATAGTCATTCAGCAATCCAGGCTATTCTTGATCCCGATACAGGGAAGGTTCTCGATGTTAATCAGAAGGCATCAGACTGGTATGGATGGACAGTTGAAGAGCTCAAACAGATGTACACCAGGGATATCAATACTCTGGCGCCTGATGCCATAATAAGTAACCTGAAAACAGTACCTATCCGCAAGCAAAATAAATTTACAGGTTGTCATCGGAGGGCCGATGGATCAATTCGGGATGTCGAGATTTTCCGGAATAAAATAGAGCTGGATGGCAAAGCAGTTATCCATGTCATTATTAATGATGTGACTGACCGTCTGCGGGATGAGGAAGAGTTGCGGAGACTGGCACGTGCTCTCCAGGCTACCAACAAATGCAACGAAGCTCTTATTCACTCCGATGATGAAATGGAACTTCTGCAAAAGATCTGCAACATCATCGTCGAAACTGGTGGTTACCGGATGACATGGGTTGGTTATCCCGAACAAGACCAGGCAAAAAGCATATCTGTTGTTGCTGAGGCTGGTTTCGTTGGCGATTACATTAAAAATATCAAGGTCTCCTGGGCTGATAATCCACAAGGGAGAGGACCCGTAGGAACGGCAATCCGTACTGGCCGATCAAGTGCTGTAAAAAATATTCTTGACGATCCGATTTTTGAACCCTGGCGAATGGATGCAATAAGTCATGGCTATTCGTCACTTCTTTCTTTGCCACTTAAGACTGAGAGTGAAGTGTTTGGCACCCTGACTATATATTCCGCCAAACCGAATGCCTTTGATGCAGAAGAAAAAAACCTGCTCACCTCACTGGCAGACAACCTGTCCAATGGGATCACCATGTTGCGTCTCCATAAGGCACAAATTCAACTTGAGGAGGAACGGGAAAAGCTTCAAGCTCAATTGCTGCACTCCCAGAAAATGGAGATGGTTGGTCAGCTTGCCGGTGGTATAGCCCATGACTTTAACAACATGCTTGGCGTCATCCTCGGGCATGCCGAAATAGCTCTTGAAAAAAAGAACCTTTCTTCATCAATCATCAGCGATCTTGATGCTATTCAAAGAGCAGCAACGCGCTCTGCCAATCTGACCAGGCAGCTTCTCGCCTTTGCTCGCAAGCAGATAGCTCTGCCAATAACTCTTGATCTGAATGCGACGGTCGAAGGAATGCTCTCTATGCTGAAAAGGCTGATCGGTGAAAATATTTCTCTGGATTGGATACCAACAAGAGAACAAAATCTGGTCAAGATTGACCCCTCGCAGCTCGACCAGATACTTGTCAACCTCTGTGTCAACGCCCGTGATGCCATTACCGGCGACGGCAAAATTACCATCCAGACCGGCAGACTCTGCGTCAATAGAGAAGATTGCCCGTCCAGACATCTTTGTATCATACCGGGTGATTACATTACTCTTGCCGTCACCGATAATGGATCAGGTATTGAAAAAAAGCATCATTCACATATTTTCGAACCATTTTTTACGACCAAAGAAATTGGCAAAGGAACTGGCCTCGGACTCTCCACTGTCTACGGTATTGTGAAACAGAATAACGGCTGTATCACCTTTGAAAGTGAGTGGGGTACAGGTACAACATTCAAAATCAGCCTACCCTTGCACAAAATACCAAATAAAAAGAATATAGAATATGAAGCATCGGAGACGATATCCTTGGAGAACAAAAAAACAGTACTTCTCTGTGAGGACCAACCAGATATTCTAAGCGTCTGTCAGCGAATTATTGAGCAGCAGGGTTATCTGGTAATTACGGCCGCAACACCTAAAGAGGCGATCTCTATTGCCTCAAGCCACAAGGGACTTATCGACCTGCTTCTCACTGATGTTGTCATGCCGGAGATGAACGGCAGCCAACTTGCCGACAAAATACAATCAATCTGCCCGACAGTAAAAACACTCTTTATGTCCGGCTACACTTCTGATATCATTGCCAGTCACGGTGTGGTTGAAGATGGGGTAAACTTCATCCAAAAACCATTTAGCGGTCAACAACTCATCAGAAGCGTACAGAAGTCACTTGATATGGAATGGTAAAGATTACTGCATATTATACTCTGATGCAAGGTGATGCTTATTCACCACACATTAGAAATTGTATCGTTACTGATGCTATTAATCACATACTGCGTATTGTCTGTTACCCGGCATACACGAAATAACGATCAAGGAGTTAACTCTATGGGTTTGATAGAAGCGATTTGTATCAGTGTCGAAAAAGGCGTTGTTAAAAAGCCTGTTGATGAAATCACACTTCGACATAGCTGGGGAATAGAGGGTGATGCTCATGCAGGAGACTGGCATCGGCAAGTCTCAATTCTTGCGGGAGAAAGCATTGACAGAATGCGCCGTAAACTTCCGGAACTGGATCATGGTATGTTCGCTGAAAATATTGTGACCAGAGGCATTGATCTTTCGGTTCTCACCATCGGTGACTCATTATTGATCGGAGATGATATCGTTCTTGAAATTACCCAGATCGGCAAGGAGTGCCACAATGCGGGATGTGCCATACAGAGTGCAACCGGGGAATGCATTATGCCGAAAGAGGGCCTTTTCTGCCGTGTTGTACAGGGTGGAAAAATCACGCCGGGGATGGCTGTGGAGAAGGTAATAGTGTAAATCCTGATGGTGCTGAGTGAAGATCATACCTTGTCAAAACCATTTGGATTCATACTGACAAAATGTTAAAATAAAGGCCTTGTATAATTCAGGTAATCTACCCTTCCCATAAAACAAAACATAAAGGAATCCCGACTATGTCTCGTTTCGTTTCAGCCGCCTTTTGTGCGCTCTTTGTTTTTTCAATGAACTCTGCCGCAGCCAATGCCGCCTATAATGCTTCTGCAGGTAAAGCCACATACGATGCAAGCTGTGTGACCTGCCACAAAACGGGTATGATGGGAGCCCCTAAAACCGGCGATAAGGCTGCATGGGCACCACGTATCGCTCAGGGTGAAGCTTTGCTGGTCAGCAAATCAATCAAAGGCTTCACTGGAAAAAAAGGGATGATGCCTGCAAAAGGCGGCAATCCTAAACTTACCGACGCACAGGTTGGCAATGCTGTCGCTTATCTTGTTCAGCAGAGCAAGTAGCTACCACTCTTGATGATTATTGAAAGGCGGGAATCCCCGCCTTTTTTTCTTCGGCTCTACGGATCTCTTGCTCCCCTGAATAGAGTTAATGAACTCTCGTCGCCGTAACCAGAAATACCGGATATACTGCCGTTATACCTGACCTGTTTATTTTTTCAAACCTGTAAATCGTTTCAAAAGATTGTACCTGCAGCCCGGCGGCTTTCAGTTGATCCGAGAGTTTTTCCCGATCAAACCCATGATGCACCTTTTCAAACGGATCATCATGAAATAAGCCGTCTTCCAGGTCAAGATCGGCAATGGCGATAATCCCCCCGGGAGAAAGAAGATTAGCTATCCGATTCAGAAACCCTGCTGTATCAGCGATATGGTGCAGAGTCATGCTGCTGTAAATCAGTTCAAAGCTTTGATCATGTTCATCGGCCTCAGAAGATGAAGACAGATCAATGCTGCTCACCTCAATGTTTTTTACTTGAGATATACTTTTTTTCTCCTGAAGCACCGTGAGCATTTCGCTGGATGTATCAATTGCTGAAAGCCTCTCAACCAGAGGCGCAATTTCAAATGTGACCAGACCTGTACCACATCCGAATTCCAGAGCACGCATAGTTTTTGCGGGCTTTACCGCATCGATGATGGCCTTTGCAACGGCCAGGGCAAGAGCGCGACGTCGTGGATTCTCATCCCATTGCGATGCTTCGCGATTAAATTTATCAGGGTTGTTCCAGGTATCAGCCATTATTATCAATAGGAAAAAATTATAATTCTGTAATAATCAACATCAGGGCTGCTGCCCGGAAAGGCACACTCCCTTGCGTATCAGGGCTGCGCCGCAATGTGGGCAGCATATCTCCCTGCAAGTCTCCCCCTTAAGGTGAGGAAGCTCCATGTCACATTCAGGACAACTACAACTCTCTGGACGGTCGGAAGGAATGTTGTCACAAAGAGATCTGAAAACACCGCCCTGGATGCAAAGCTGCTTCCCGTCGACAAGAGCTTCAGCTACTTTTTTATGGGCGGCTTCGAGAATGCGACCAAAGGTTGGGCGGGATACATTCATCTTCATTGCAGCAGCAGCCTGATACAAGCCCTCCTTGTCCGCCAGCCTGATGGCTTCCAGCTCGTCAAACGTCAACAGAATACTGTTCAAATTTTTAGGCTTAACACCATCCGGCTTGAAACAGGTAAACTTCGGCAGATCCTGAATGCTGCGGCAATGTACAGGCCTGCCAACCTTCTTGAATTGCATTGTTATTTCTGTAGCATCGGGATTTATCGGGTAACCGTTTTTACGACAAATTCAGGTGGTTCCTGGATATGCTTTTTCACCGCGCAGAGATTCGCCGCACTGATAACTGCCTCTTTGTATTTTTCAGGAAAGCTGGGCGGCAGTTCAATAGCAATTTCGATTTTTCCTACTCCACGACCTGTCTCTTTATAATAATGAGTCTGCACAATCCGAATGTCATCTGTCGGAATACCCCGGTTTTGGCAAAAGGATAAAACAAAAATACCTGCACAGGTGCCGATTGAGGCAAGAAACAATGAAAAGGGTTCTGGAGCAGAATCTTCGCCCCCGGCATAAGATGACTGATCGGTTTCAATGGTAAAACCATTAAAATCCGCATTCACCTTCTTTCCGCCCCCGAATGTTACGAGCATTTCGCTTTTCATGGTATGAAAAATAACAAGAGTTAGTATAAATAATAGTCTAAATTATAAACTTATGCTCATAATAAAACAACCGTTTTGCTCGATTATTTATAGCTTTCAGAGCGCTTATATCATTACTATAAAATAGCGTACGCTTTATCTGCCTTCAGGATCGTTGATATTCTTGAGGACGTCGCAGTTTTGGAGTGTAAGCTCTTCAATGCGAGATTCGTCAAGAAATGCTGCGAGGGAATTGTTTCCCTCCAGATGCCGCAAGATAAGTCTGCTGCGGGATTTCGGCTCATAACAGGCAAAGAGCGGTTCAAAACTGCCCGATTGAGAATTCCTGAAGGCAGTTGCGAAACGCATCTGATTTCGGTGGGAACAGAGGTTCCGGACAATAGCTTCATCAAGAAATGGCAGATCACATGCAGCAACCAGCCACCCGTTATCTGGCCAGGCTTGCTGGGCGGAGAGCAGCCCTCCCAGGGGTCCAATGCCAAGATAAGCGTCGGTAATAATCGGAATACCGAAACGGCAGTATGTTTCTGCCTGTTCCTCCCTGCAGGATACAAACACTTTCTGGCACTGGAGCTGAAGAAGCGCTGCTGTATGGAGAAGCTGATTTTCGGAATAGTATTTGATAAGCGCCTTGTCTCTTCCCATTCGTGAACTTCTTCCACCAGCGAGTATCAATCCATGGAGCGTATTCTCTTTCAAAGAATGAGCCAGCAAAAAAGTTTCAAGAAATGCTGCGACATCACTGATGCTCTCCCTGTGCAGGATTGGAAGACTGAATGCTGAATAGAATGACGGGTCGTCAGGAACAATCAGAGCCACAACATTGGTGATGGTTCCCTTGCTGACAAGTTCAAGTATCCGGTGTTCGGCATCAACTAAGAGCAATTTCGGCAGGGGAAGCTCCTTGAGTCCTTCAACAAGCAGCAGATCTGCGTCGGAAAAAACATACTGCTCAAGCAGTCGAGACGAAAGATCGTGACCGGTGATAACCGCTTTTTTTTCGGGGTCAGAAATCATGACGGCAGCAGCTCCAGCCTGACGAACAATCCAGGAATCTTTGCCTTCGCGGTCAACAGTAAACTGATGGCAGCCATGTTTGTAATAGGCAATGGAATATTTAGCTGAAAGAAGACGTACAACTCCTTCGATAAGAGTTGTTTTTCCGGAGCCTGAATAACCGCAGAAGGCTATTTCAAAAGGGTGAAAAAGCATAGTATTTATGAAAGCATCGCCCAGGGAAGCATGGTACAGGTCACTTCCGATCCCGCAGGGAGTGGTACGGAAGAAGGTTCGGCTTCAACCAGACAGTTGGAGCCCGCAAGCGACGTGATCATGTGAGATTCAACTTTTGGAGAGACCTTGCACAGAAGCTTGCCGTGTTCAGACCACACCTTTCCAGAAAGAAAACGATGCCGCTTTTTATCGGTGGGAAATAGTTCAGCAAGAATAGCCTTGAAAGAATTAATTTCAGGGTGTTCCTGGAGAATATTAAGTGCCGGAATGCAATACTCTACGAAACAAACCAGCGCCGAAACCGGGTTGCCAGGCAGGGAAAAAACAGCCTTTCCTTCAGGGGTAGAACCAAAATAAAGGGGTTTTCCAGGCTTTTGAGCAACATTCCAGAACTGTTTGGTCACTCCAAGCGCCGAGAGTTCCTGCTGGACAAAGTCATATTCTCCGGTAGAGATGCCTCCCGCAGTAATAAGGACATCGCATTCAGCCAGCGCCAGCGCCAGCGCTTCGCGTAACGCCACCCTGTCGTCGGGAGCATGATGGAGTCCTGCAGGCTCAACGCCTACGGAACGGCATGCGGCTTCAAGCATAAAGCGGTTGCTGTTATAGATCTGCGCACCGGAAACCTCTTCACCGGGCATGCAAACTTCATCTCCAACCGTAACAATCGAAACTTTCGGCTTTCGATGGACTACTACTGAAGCAAAACCGAATGAGGCAAGAACGGCAATTTCGGAAGGAGAGAGCAACTCCCCTTTGCGGAAAAGCATCTCTCCCCCGGTTATTTCTTCACCACAATAACGAACGTTTGCTCCATATTTCGGTGTTTTGAAGACGTCAACAGAGTCAGAACCAAAACCGCTGGTCTGCTCAAATGCCACAACCGTATCGGCTCCTTCCGGCATAGGAGCACCAGTCATTATTTCTGCACAACATCCGGAAGTTACCGGCAAGGTGGAGAGTGTGCCAGCCGGAATGGACTGGGTCACCTGCAACCGCACCGGAAAATCATCAGTAGCTGTAACAATATCATCCCATTTGAGAGCAAAGCCGTCCATTGCCGCATTGGTAAAACGCGGAAGCGAAAAAGGTGCGGTAATATCTCGGGCGAGCACTTTTCCCTGAATCTGATCAAGCTGCAGCTCTTCAGTGCCCAACGGCGCAAGCGACTGCCGGATGAGCGTGTGCGCCTCCTGAACGGTTATCATCATGAGTGTCCCTCTCCTTTTATCATGGCAAAAGCATGAAAAATTGCAGGCACAAGCACCTCGAGCGCATCGCTTACCGCTCCCGCGCTTCCCGGCAAACAGATCACCATCGACGATCCCAGCATACCTGCAGCAAGCCTTGAAAGCATGGCTGTCTTGATTTTTCCCTGTCCCCAGTTAAACAAAGCCTGCTCAATTCCTGTTAATCTCCGTGAAAATTTGGGAAGCAGCGTATCTACGGTAACATCGCGCGGCCCAAGACCAGTCCCCCCTGTCGTAATAATAAGTTCAACACCGTTACCAGTCCATTCATCAATAACCGAAATGATCTCTTCCTGATTGTCGGCAATCACCCTCACCTCGCCAACCGGACATCCGGAGGCCTCAAACCCTTCACGCAGCAATTGGCCTGAGCGATCGACCGCCCGACCAGAAGAGACCGAGTCCGACAGCACAAGAATTGATGTTTTCGGCCTGTAACCATCAGGATCATGAGATTTTCCACCAGTTTTCTTTTCCAGTGTTATTGATCCGATCTCCATGGTTTTGTCCACCGCCTTGCACATATCGTAGATGGTAAGCGCTGCAACCGACACTGCAGTCAAAGCCTCCATCTCCACCCCGGTTGACTCTTTTGTTTTAACGGTTGCAACAATGGCTATGCGCTCCTTTTGGACATCAAAAACAATATCGGCCCAGGAAAGATTGAGCTGGTGACAAAGAGGAATAAGATGAGCCGTATTTTTGGCTGCCATGATGCCGGCAAGCTTGGCCGTCGTCAGAACATTTCCCTTTGGAAGAGCGTCACGGGAAAGCAGCTCGATGGTTTCAGACTGCATAAAAATATATCCCGAAGCTCTGGCGGTCCTGAGCGTACCGGGCTTTCCGGAAACATCGACCATGGCAATGTTGCCACTGTTGTCAAGGTGTGTAAAATCCATCTTTTGTAGCTCCCTGTTGTCCAGAAATCGTCTTCTTGTTCCTTAAGAGATGGCCAGCAGTTTTCTCACCTGTTAATCCAGCCTGGGCTTGACTCCCTTGATATCATGAAAGGAGACCACTCCAAGCAGATAATCACTTTCATCAGTAATGGGAATCGCCCTGAAGGAATAACGGAAAAACATGTCAACGGCATCATGCAGTGTATCATCCTGATTCAGTGAAATAATGTTGTCTGTCATAATATCACCAAGCGTCTGCTCTGGTTCAGCCGCGATCAACTCCCTGATGTCAACAACTCCCTGCAGGATATTGTCTGCATTTACTACATAGACGTACATAATGACATCCATATCACCGGCAACTTCGCGAAAATTATCGATCACCTCTTTAACCATGGTATCAACCGGACGCTTGATAACCTGCTGCGTGGAGTAGAGCATAATATTTTCGTCAGTCTGATCAATGAGCTGCTGTACCCTCTCTTTGTTTTCACTATCGACAAATTCTATAATCTCATCGGCTTCAGAGGCGGGCAGCACAGAAAGTATTCCGGCAACCTGTGCAGGGCTCATCTCATTGATCAAGCCGGCAGCTTTCTCTTTTTGCATTGATCGTATCAGTTCCCGCTGCACTCTCGGTTCCACTTCTTCGAGGGTATCCGAGGCCAACTCAGGCTCGAGCTCATTGAAAACCGCTATGCGCTGATTCCCTTCCAGCTCTTCAAGGATATCGGCAAGATCGACTGGATGAATGTCGTTGATATTTTCCTTAAGAACATTGAGCTTGACGTTGCCTTCAAAACTCCCGATTGTTTCAGGCAGGGGCTGCACATAAAGCCAGGAAATACTGGAGCCCTCTTTGTATTTTGAAAGATAATTGGCAAGCTTTTTAAAGCCCATCCGGCGGAGAATACGAAAACGGTTAAAATCAACTTCACTGACAAAAAGCCTTTCGTTCTGGAACAAGAGCTTGACGTCGTACACAACCTCAACCTCATGATCGTCCATATCAAGTATTTTTTTGTCCATGATATAGTCTTTCAGGAAGATGTGATTATCAAGAGGATTCAGTTCGTACCCTTCAGTAGTGGTGATTTCAGAAATGATTTCGGTGTTGGAGATCAGGGTAATTTTATCCCAGGGAATCAACAGGCGGGGATCACCATAAGGGCGATGAACAAGCAAATGGGTTACTTCCGGAATTTTACCCGCATTTTCCTGGATAACAAGATCCTTGAGCTTGCCTATTGAATTTGATTTTAAATAAATCCGGCGACCAACAATCTCGCTCAGAAAAAATTCGCGATTCAGTACTGTAACCATTGGCGTTTCCGTTTTATAAAACCTTGATAACCGTTATAAATTTATAGATCATCAACAACACGAGCAGAAAAAGGTAAATCCTGAGCACTGCCAGAGAGAATTTGACGCCGGTAGACATTTCTACAGTAGGCTTGGCATAGCGCTGGTTGATTTCACGGATCTTGCTGAAAAACTGATTGATCGTCCTCATGGCCTGAGACCCTCAATTACTGGAAAAGGTTTGGAAAAAGTGCGCTGACACCGTACATCGTTGAGAGAATAATGATTGACACCACAATCAGTGTACTGACAATGTTCTGCAATCTTGTATTGGCATACTCCCCCATAGTTTTTTTATCGTTGAGCAGGAGGATCAAAAATACCAGTGCTGCTGGCAGTAGCGTTACGGCAACAACCTGGACAAAGAGAGTGATAAGCACAAGCGGAGCGCCCGGTATCAAGGGAACAACACCCGCTGTAGCAAGGGTAAAGAAAAAGGAGATATAGAACCAGGGGGCTTCCTTCACCTTGGTGTTGAGGGAATGCGCCCAGCCGAAAATTTCGCCAAATGCCCAAGAACTCGCCAGCGATATGCAGATTGCCCCGAGCAGACCAGCGTCAAACAAACCAACAGCCATGAAAGCCCCAACATAATGGTTTGTTTTCATCAACAGTTTGGCGGCTGTTGCGGCATCATCAATCGGTGCGCCGTTCAAGAGCGTTCCGGTTACAATCACAATAAAAATAGCAATGGCCACCGTGATAATGGCCCCGATAAACGTATCAATTTTGCCCATTTTAATATCTTTTTCCTGCAAACCTTTGTCAACCACTGAGCTTTGCTGGAAAAAGAGCATCCAGGGCGCAATTGTTGTACCGATATTGGCCATCAGCAAAAAAAAGAGTTCATTATTGAGACCTCCGGGAAGATTGGGAATCAATCCCTGACTGGTGATTTCGGAGAGAGAGGGGTTGACCATGAATGCTGCCGGAATATAAATCAGGTTCAGCAAACAAAAGCCAAGTGCGATCTTTTCCCATGTCCAGTATCGACCGTTCAGGACAATAATACTCATGAGCAGGACGACAAGGATCACGGTCAACCAGGCTGGTACACCGAAAATGCTTAATGCCGCAGTCATTCCAACAAATTCTGTAACCAGTGTCAACCAGTCCACAATCATAAGATCAAGGAGTGAAAACCACCCCCAGAAAGCACCAAAACTTTCAAAAATGGCTTCGGCATGTCCCCGCTTTGTCACGGCACCCAACCTGACGGTCATCTCCTGAACATAATAGGCTACAGGTATAAGCAAAAGCAGAAACCATATCAGGTGATAGCCATATTTAGCTCCTGTAGCAGCATAAGTAGTAATACCGCCAGCATCATTGTCGGCAATCATAACGACAAGACCAGGACCTGCAATAACCAGGTAGAGGCGAACCGCTTTCCAGACTTTTTTAAACCGGTAGTAGAGAACGGAAAAAAAATCCATATCCGTTGAGTTGGACGTTGACGAGACCCGGCATTGCGATTGAGAGAGAGAAGAGGCATTTCACTCACAGAGAGTCATTCATACTTACCAGTCAATCTGGCGCAAATTTACTATTCTTTGGTAACTTTACAAAGTGACATATCTTGCTTTATGTATGCAAATGTGTGCTGATTTCGCACAACAATGAGGAAATCTGTTTTTTTTCAACAGTCGCAACCGTTAACTGCACTGGTGAAAATATGTATCGCTTCTGTTTTGATGATTCAAATACACAAAATCACCTCCGTACCCCTGATTTTTTAAAACAGAAAGCTGTTATATTGGAAACTCGGTCTTCAATAACTGTTACGCCGCATCTCTTTATGGAACATGGTCCAGGGAAAAAACCGGAATGGCTGAAAATCAGGATGGCCTCGGGGACATCATTTGCTGCGATGAGAAAGTTGCTGGGGCGTCATAGTCTGCATACCGTCTGCCGTTCAGCAATGTGTCCCAACCTTCAGGAGTGCTGGTCGCGTGGCACGGCAACCTTCCTGCTGCTTGGCAATGTCTGTACGAGAACATGCCGGTTCTGCGCCGTCGGCAAGGCGGCAAATCCTCCTGCCCCTGATCCTCATGAACCCCACAATATCGCTTTGGCAATACAGTCGATGAAACTGAAGCACGCCGTGCTGACCAGTGTTACCCGTGACGACCTCTATGATGGAGGTGCGGAACAGTGGATAGATACTATACGGGCCATACGCAGACTGACCCCTTCTGTCAGTATTGAATGCCTCATTCCGGATTTTCAGGGTAATGAGGATGCGCTTGACCAGGTGATGGCCGAAGCGCCTGAAGTACTGAACCACAATATTGAAACAGTGCCTTCCCTTTACGCGAAAGTACGCCCGCAAGCAAGCTATGTCGCATCGCTCCGGCTTTTGCAACGGGCTAAACAGAGACACGGTCTGGCCACAAAATCGGGCCTTATGGTTGGAATGGGTGAAACTTCTGTCGAAATTACAGCTTCGCTTCACGACCTGACCCGTCATGGCTGCGATATGGTAACAATCGGTCAGTATCTGCAACCCTCTCCCGAACATCTGCCAGTTGAACGCTACATCACTCCTGAAGAATTTGAACAGTACAAAATTATCGCTGAAGCTGCAGGGTTCCGTCATGTTCAGTCAGCTCCTTTTGTACGAAGCTCTTATCATGCAGAGGCATTTGAGCATAATATCGAGACACTATCTTAACCCTTAACCCTACTGAACCATGTCGGTACCAATGATGATCTATGCTTACTGGGCAATCGCCTTTCTTGTCGGCATTCTCTTTTTCAGGAAAGATATCATGACCTTCAACCGGGAATTCGATACCCGGCGAATTTTACTGCTGGTTGCCTCTCTTGTGGTTGTTGCAATTAATGCGTGGGTTTACTCCCACTCCACGACCGACGGCGGACGGGATCTTGATCCACTGACCGTCATGGTCTTCAGTATCGGCAACGGCATTGCTGAAACTTTCATGTTTTATGCGCTCTTCCGTCTCGGTACAACACTCGCTGGTCGCATCACTCAAAACCCCTGGGCACTTTTTATTTCCGGCTTTCTCTTTTTTATGATATACAGCGGTCTGATTCATGGCCTTTTCTGGATTAATATCCTTCCGGAACATGTGGTTCAGACAAGCCCCTACAAACCCTTTTTCATGCCGGTTCAGATGTTGATTGCCTGCAGTTGGGCTTTGAGTTTTTTCTGGTACCGCGACCTCAGAAGCGTCATCTTCCTGCACGCATTGGTTGATCTTACCATGGTTTGTAACGTTAGATTTTCACTCTTCAATTAGAACAAGATTTCAAAAAGTGGTTACCATTTTTGTAATCACTGCAATACATCGGTAACTCTCTTCTCTTCAGTTATCTCCCTCCTGACCTCAAAAACAAAGAAGGAGATAACTGCGACTCTTGATCGAACTACCCTCTCTTTTTTTTATGAACTCAAGAAAGCACAACACCATACAGATACTCACCATGACATCATTTAAAGGCACAGTACTGGTTGCCGGGGCTACCGGCAAAACTGGAGTATGGATAATAAACCGCCTGCAAAGTCACCACATTGACTATCACCTGTTTGTCCGATCCGGTGCAAAGGCACTGGAACTTTTCGGGCCTGAAATTATCGACAACCTGACGATTGGATCCATTGAACATCCGGAAGAGATCCGTGCGGCCTTGCGCCACGCCGATGCCGTTATCTGCGCTATAGGCGGTAAGGTAACTGACCCGGCATCACCGCCACCATCGGCTATCGACCGGGATGGTGTCAAAAGACTTGCGCAACTTGCAAAAGAACAGGGAATCAAGCACTTCATTCTCATAAGCTCTCTTGCCGTAACCAGAACCGACCACCCCTTTAATAAATACGGTCAGGTACTCACCATGAAGCTTGAGGGTGAAAATGAGGTCCGCAGACTCTATTCAGAACCCGGTTTTTCCTATACTATTCTCCGTCCTGGCGGCCTGATTGACGGCCCTCCGCTGAAGCACTCCATGATTTTTGATACGGGGGACAAAATCGAGACCGGAGCTATCAGGCGAAGTGATGTGGCTGAAGTTGCGGTTATCTCCCTCTTTATCTCCGAAGCTCATAACCTTACTTTTGAACTGATTGAGGGCAAAGAATCTTTGCAATCTTCTCTTGTTCCCTTTTTTCAGCAAGTCAATTAGTGTCTAAAAAAGCAGAAACCAATCAATAAAAACGATTAATAATAAATCACTCCATCTATTTTCCTACAAAACAAAACAACATTGCTCTAAAATGAAAATAATGATTTATAATCCATTAAATAATTATAACTTAATGCTTTAAATGCAAATCAACACAATCAATAAACAAAAAATAATAATAGATTATTACGGCTTTTTTCAAGAAAATTGAAAGATAGATTAATAATAAAATTACAGATAATATTAACAGAATTTAAAAAAAAATTATGCAATTAATTATTTTTCATATATCTATTATAAATCACTTTAAAAAATAAATAATGATTATTAATACCAACAATAATATTTTTATTAATAAATATAAATTTCTTATTTAATTTAGATAATTTTAATTAAAATTCAAAAGAATAAGAACCTTTAGATAGTATAAATATTTTATACAAATAGCTATAACCTCTTTTAATATAAAATTTTAAGTAAGTCAGAATAAGTTATTTTATTAAGACTCAACACTAAGGTTTTAAACATTAATAATTAATAATATTTATTTGAATATCAAGGATTATATCACATCTGAAATAAAAATAGATGTCAAGCAATCATTGTTTAGTGGTCAAACATTTTTATGGGATATTGTGTCTACTGATGCAGAGTATTATCTCTCTATAATTAAAAATATCCCTGTTATTATACAGCAAATTTCTGATTATAAAATTGAGATACAATCTGATTCAATCGTAATTGATTCTGAATTAATTACTGATTTTATAAAGAGTTATTTTTCATTTGAAATCGATGCGAACCTTATTTTTCAAGATGATTTCAAGAGATTTAATTCTGAGATTTATTCCTTAATATCAAGCTATTTTTCTCTTCGAATACTCAGACAAGATCCCTATGAAACCATGATCTCATTTATGTGTGCTCAGGGTATTGGGATGCACCTGATAAGAAAACAG
>Ga0114951_10003754_pt1 | contig 15440 bp, 20 predicted proteins | sample AM7aDNAmetaG_FD_88677 | JGI IMG/M metagenome (GOLD analysis project Ga0114951, IMG submission 88677) | Freshwater microbial communities from Finland to study Microbial Dark Matter (Phase II) - AM7a DNA metaG | ecosystem: Environmental > Aquatic > Freshwater > Lake | place: Finland: Lake Alinen...
GGTCCAGCGCCCGTCTCTTGATTTGTCTCAGGAAGTGCAGGGTTGACGACTTCGATGCGGAAATGCATTCGCCCAGATTTCGCGTCAAACCCCGACAGTGAAAACGCGCGGCCGCCGGGTGATGGCAGAGGCATTCCAAGTGCAGCATGGCGCGGCCGAGCGGAGTTTGACAAAAGTTGGCTGCGCTCAAGGCCGGCGGCGCTTCGGTTTCGGGGGTTCCCGGGTTCAATGGATATCGTAATTTAATCATAGGTGCCCTTGGGCGGCTTATTTCGGGCAATGCAATTTACGGGATGACGAATACGGGCAACATGGGGTGTTCACCCCATATACATTTTGCGGCAGATGTTCGATGCTTACTACGGATTGGCGGGAATATCAGCAGATAAAGCTTTCCGAACCTCCCATCCGCCGTGAGTATGCGAATATGAAGCAAAGACTGATCTCGTTGTCCCAACGTTATGTGGCAGCGTTGCGGGCGCATCTGCAGCTGGGATCGCACGCGGGACTGGAACCGACGCTGGCCTTGGGCCGGCAGGCGGTGGTCCTTGGCTTGGAGACGCTCGGGCTGGCGCGGATGCATGAGCAAGCCCTCGGCGTGCTCTTACCGGAGCATGCCGCCCGCACGCACAGCGCGATGACCCGGCGGGCGGGAATATTTTTTGCCGAAGCGCTGGCCCCAATTGCCGAGACACATCGCGCGGCGCGGCAGAACAAAATCAATTCGCTCCGGCTGGCCGAGACTTTGAATCAGCGCACGCTCGAACTAGCCGCCACCAACCGGCAGTTGAAACGCGGTATCCGCCGGCACAAGCAGGTGGAAACCGCCCTCATCAAAAGCGGTGTCCACTATACCAAGCTGCTGAAAGATTCGCTGCAACTCCAGAAAGGACTGCGGCAACTGACGCATCAGGTGCTGGCGGCGCAGGAGCAGGAACGAAAAAAAATCAGCCTCGAACTTCAGGATGAAGTCGCGCAGACGCTGCTGGGCATCAATGTCCGGCTGCTGAATTTGAAGCAGGAAGCCCGAACCAATTCGAAGGGACTCAAGCAGGAAATCGCCAGCACGCAGCGGCTGGTTGCCCAGTCGGCCAAGTCCGTGGGCAAATACAATCAAGAGCTCAAACACCCGCAATGAATTCAACCCTTTTCTCTCATCTCATTGGCGGGCGTTGCTAAAAAATGAAACCTAAATCCAAACCGGCACGGCAAGCGAAGCTGTCAGCCAGCCCAAAGCCGGTGCTCGACCTCAACGGCCAGAACGGCGGGACGGCGATGCCCGGGAGTGAGGCGCGTTTCAGCCAGATGGTGAATGTCATGCCGCTGCTGGCATGGATCGCCCGACCCGACGGCCACATCTTCTGGTATAACCAGCGCTGGTATGACTATCTCGGCGCGACGCCCAAGCAGATGGAAACTTTGGGCTGGGAAAAATTTCACGACCCGGCGGAACTGCCGAAGGTGGTGGCGCGCTGGAAGGCCAGCCTGAAGACCCGCAAGGCGTTCGAAATGACTTTCCCGCTGCGCGGCGCGGACGGCGTTTTCCGCCAGTTCCTCACGCGGGTGATTCCGCTGAAGAATGCCGCCGGCCAGGTGCTGCAATGGTTTGGCACGAACACCGATGTGGACGAACTCATGCGCGTGGAGGAGGCGTTGCGCTACAGCGAGCAACTGCACCGCGTCGCCTTCGACCTCGCGCCGACCGGGGTGGTTTACACCCGGCCGGATGGACACTTGATCAAGGTGAACGAGAACATGTGCGAGATCACCGGCTATTCCCCCGCCGAGCTGATGCAGATGAAAATCTCCGACCTGACGCATCCCGATGACCAGTTGCGCGAAGCCCTGACCCTCGCCGCGTTCCTGCGTGGCGAGACGCCGAACTTTGAGATCAAAAAGCGTTACATCCGCAAGGATGGAACCATTCGCTGGGTGTCCGTGATGGCGCGCATGGTGCCGGATGCCGCCGGCCGGCCCCTGCACACCATCGCGGCCGTGCGCGACATCACCAGCCGCAAACTGGCGGAGGATAAATTAAAAATCTCGGAGATCCGCTACCGCCGGCTGTTTGAGACGGCGCACGACGGCGTGCTGCTGCTCGACCCCGCCACGCGCAAGATCATTGACGCCAATCCGTTCATGACCGAGCTGCTGGGCTACCCGCACAACGAGCTGGTCGGCAAGGAACTGTTTGAAATCGGCCTGCTCAAGGACAAGGCCGCGAGCCAGGAAATGTTCGCGAAGCTGACCCGGAAGCATGAAGTCCGCTACGAGGATCTGCCGCTGAAAAGCCAGACCGGCCGGTCGCAGGAAGTCGAAGTGGTGGCCAACCTGTATCAGGAAAGCGACCACTCCGTCATCCAATGCAACATCCGCGACATCACGGATCGCAAGCAGGCGGAAATCCATTCCGTCCGGCTGGCGGCGATTGTCGAATCCTCGGACGACGCCATCATCGGCATGGACACGAAAGGCAACGTCACCGATTGGAACAAGGGGGCGGAAAAGATTTTCGGCTATTCGACCAGCGAGATGGTGGGGCATTCCATCACCCGGCTCATTCCGGCCAGCCGGGCGGATGAAGAGGAAAAGATTCTCCGAAAAATCAGGCGCGGCATCAGCGTGGAGCATTTTGAAACCCAACGGCAGACCAAGGATGGCCGGTTGATTGATGTCGCGGTCATGGCCTCGCCCATCCGGCAAAAGAACGGGAAAATTGTCGGTGTTTCCAAAGTCGCGCGCGATACCACCCAGCAGCGGCAATCGGAGTTGGCTCAACGCCGCATCGCGGTGCTGGCCGCCTCCAACGCGAAACTGGAAAATGAAGTCAACCAGCGGCGCACGCTCGAGGCCACGCTCAAGAAGAGCGAACAGCACCAGATTGCTTTGCTGAAACAGTCGCAGCTCATGCAAGAGCAGTTGCGCCGGTTGTCCCGTGAGATTCTTTCCGCGCAGGAGGAGGAACGTCGTGAGATCAGCCGCGAGCTGCACGATGTCATTGCCCAGACGCTCACCGGCATCAATGTCCGGCTGGCGGCGCTCGCGAAGGAAGCCACCGTCAACACCAAGAATCTCGACCGCGACATCGCCAGCACCCAGCGGCTCGTGGAAAAATCCGTGGACATCGTCCACCGTTTCGCGCGCGAACTGCGCCCAGCGGTGCTGGACGATCTCGGTTTGATTCCCGCGCTCCATTCGTTCGTCAAAACCTTTTCCCAGCGGACGCACATCCATATTCACCTGCAGGCCTTTGCCGGCGTGGAGGAACTGGACATCGCCAAACGCACGGTGCTTTTCCGCGTGGCGCAGGAAGCCCTCACCAATGTCGCCCGCCATGCCAAGGCCAGCCGGGTGGAGTTGAATCTCGTGAAGCTTCCCGACGGCGTCGGCATGCGCATCAAGGACAATGGCAAATCATTTGACGTGGAACGCACCTTGCAGGCCAATGCCGGCAAACGCCTCGGTTTGCTCGGCATGCGGGAACGTGTCGAGATGGTCGGCGGCACTTTTCGCGTGGAATCCGCCCCCGGCCAAGGCACCACCATCCAGGTGGACATGACCTTCGGCAAAACTCGGGGGGGGGGGCGCCGATACAAAAACCGATGAATCCAAAAAAATAATCACATGAAACGAATCACAGTTCTATTGGCAGACGATCACATGATCGTGCGCGAAGGTTTCCGCAAAATGCTGGAACTCGAAACCGACCTCGAAGTGGTCGGCGAGGCGCAAGACGGCCGCCAGGCGATGGCCATGGTCAAGAAAACTCAAGCCTGCCGTGGTGCTCATGGACATTGCCATGCCGCTGCTCAACGGCCTCGAGGCCACCCGGCAGATTCTCAAGGATTTTCCGGCCACCCGGATTCTCATGCTTTCCGCGCACAGCGATGATGCGTATGTCACCACCGCCACCGAGGCGGGGGCGATGGGATTTTTGCTCAAGCAGACTTCCGCCCACGAGGTGTGCCGCGCCATCCGCGAGATTGCCGCCGGCAAAACATTTTTCAGCTCCGCCATCACCCGGCATTTCAACCGGCTTAATCCGCTGCTGCCGGGCCGCCCGGCCCGGTTTAACGCCAAGGCCGCCCAGCTCACCTCGCGCGAGATGGAAGTGCTCCAGCTCATCGCCGAGGGCAAGGCTAACAAGGAAACGGCGGCAGAACTCGGCATCGGCCTCAAGACGGTCGAGAAACATCGCGAGCATCTGATGAGCAAGCTGGACATCCACGACACCGCCGGCCTGACCCGCTACGCCGTCAGCGCGGGCATCATCGAGAGCAGCGTGCAGTTGACGATTGTCTAGGTGCCGGTTCTCGGGTCGAAGCGGAGGGTGGAAGGTTACGAATAAAAAAGGACGGTTGTTTGCGGGAAATTTCACGCCTTTTTCCGACAGGTAATCAGCCGCTGGACGTCAGTGGGGCAGCGCCCGCCAAATTATTTCTGCACCGTGATGACTTGAGTTTCCTGAACAGAAATCGCCATGCCGGTGGCGGATTTTCACCTGAGGCTTCTCCGGAGTTGCTTTGCTTTCAGCCGGTAGGGTTACACCCCATAGCAACCTGCAGCTGACTGTAGCACTCTCTTGTGGAGCTGGCACTAAACCCAGCGTCATACCTAAACCAATCGAAAGACACACCATGTTACAAAGCATCAAACAACTCTATGGCAACAAACTCGGAGCCGCCGACGCCGACATCGGTCAGGTGAAAGATTTTTATTTTGATGACCATCACTGGGCGATCCGTTATGTCGTCGCCGAAACCGGCAACTGGCTGACGGGTCGGCTCGTGCTGCTTTCGCCCCATGCGTTTGGCTGCATTTATCCGGTGGGTCAAGCCATGCTCGTGAACCTGACCCGGAAGCAGATTGAGGAAGCTCCCTCCATTGACACCCACAAGCCGGTCTCGCGCCAATATGAGGAGGAATATCACCGCTATTACGGCTGGCCCTGTTACTGGGAAGGCGACGGGCTCTGGGGCGGTATGCGCGGCTTTCCCGTGCTGGAGGTGCCGCCTAAATTCGCCTCGGTTCAGCCGCCTGCCGCAACCGGACCCAAGGCCGCGCGCCCCGATGCGCATCTGCGCAGCACGCAGGCCGTGAACGGTTATCACCTTCAGGCCACTGATGGCGTGGTCGGCCATGTCTGCGATTTTCTGATGGACGACAAAAGCTGGGCCATCAATCAGCTGGTCATCAAAATCGGCCACCGGTTCACCGGCAAAGAAGTGAAGGTGCCCGTGAGCAAAGTGAGCCACATCAGCTATGACGAATCGAAGGTGTTCCTTAAAATGACCACGGACGAAGTGGAGCGCAGCCCCGAATACCAGCTGGTGCCCAATACTTCACCGGTGCTACCGGGGGAAAACTCTTTCAAAAAGGCTGTCGCCGAGGTTTTGGCTCCCTGAGCAAAGTATCAACCGCCAAACAAATTATTTTAATTTTATGAAACATAATAAAAATTCGCAGACTCAAAACCAAACGCCGTCCGCGGCGCCCCGGCCGACTTCGGCCAAGAACCTGAGCCCGAGTGAAACCGCCTTCACGCCGTCGCCGGACGAAGTCGCGCGCCGCGCTTACTTCAGCTACGAGAACACCGGCTCGCTGCCCGGCCATGAGGTGCAGCACTGGCTGCAGGCCGAGGCGGACTTGATTGCAGAACGCAACCAGACGCGCATCCACGGATTTCACAATAAAACGTAAAATTAAATTCACCACCAACCCACTCCCAAAATATTTTTATGAAAAATGCCCACACCGTTTATCCGGAACTTCCCGTCATGTATGAAACTGAGAACGACATCTCCAAGGATTGCCGGACGGAGCTGAACGCGCTGCTGAACCAGCGGCTGGCGTCGGCCGTGGATTTGCAGATGCAGATGAAGCAGGCGCACTGGAATGTGAAAGGCCCGAGCTTCATCAGCCTGCATGAACTCTTCGACAAGGTGGCCGAGGCCGTGGAAGGTTATGTGGATGAAATCGCCGAACGCGTCGTCCAGCTCGGCGGCGTGGCCGAAGGCACGGTGCGCATGGCGGCGGCGCGCACGCGGCTGACGGAATATTCGCCGGAGATTTCCGAGGGCATGGCGCACGTCGAGGCCGTGGCCCGTGCGCTGTCCACCTTTGGCGCGGAAGCCCGCAAGACCATTGCTGAGGCGGATGAACTGGACGACGCCGACACGGCGGATTTGTTCACTGAGATTTCCCGCGGCATCGACAAATGGCTGTGGTTCGTGGAAGCCCATTCCCAGGCCACCAAATAAAGGCGGTTCATGAAAACAAAATTCACAATATTAATCGTCAGTGGTTCGTTGCTAGTGGGAGCGCGGTCAGCTTCCGCGCAAATCACCAACTTAAACACCAATGCGCTGCCGCTCATTCAAACCGTCAAATACCAGAATGCCCTGGAAAACGACCGGTCGCTGGGCGAACGCGCGCTGTTTCCGCCCGGCCTCAAGGAAAAGCTGCGGCTCACCGACGAACAGCGCTTGGAGCTGAAGCCCATCGAGGACGACTTCGCCAACACGAGCCAGCAATACCAGCTCGCCAACCAGCCGCGGATTGATGCCGCCCTGGAGGCAATCCGGCAGGCGCGCGAGTCGAAGAGCGAGGGCCAAATTCAGTCCGCGCGTCACCAGTTACAGCAGATGTGGGCCGGCCTGCAGAAATATCGGGATGAATCCATCCGGCAGGTGACGTCGGTTCTAACTCCAGAACAATTAATTATTTTGGAAGATCCGGCCAACCAATGGCATGAAAATCACGGCTCGGAAATGCATGACCCTTCGGCGCAGTAAACCAAAACCAAACCCACCCGCTATAAAATCGATATGAACACACCCAGCATGGATCGTGACCTCACCCAACAAGCGCCGCACAGCCCGCGCGAACGCATTGCTAACTTTGCCATCGCCATTCGCGCGGTGGATAAATGCCGCGCCAGCCTGGCGGGCAAACTCGGCGAATACCATTATGATTGCCCGCTGGACAACCAGCTGTTCAGTTTCAAGGGCATCACCGGCGACCAGTTCAAGGCGGCGGTGCAGACCGCGAAAGATTATGAAGCCATCGGGGCCTGGCTGCTGGCCCATGGCACCGCCAGGACCGCGCCGGAAATCGAGGACTGGTCGGATGACATGGAAGCCGGCAGCCCGCTGAAAAATCCGGAGAAGCGCGCTTACTTTATCGAAAGCTGCCAAAAGCTCGGCCTGAATCCGGAAACGACCACCACCTTCGACTGGCTGGAGGCGGACGACCGCGCAGGTTTCGCCGCCAGCAGCCAGGCGAAACCGGTTACAGCCACGGCGAAAGTCCATCGTCAGCCGAAGCCGGATGCCAGACCGGCGCAGACTTCCAAATTTGCGGCCATCGTGCAGACGCCGGTTTTCCCGAAAACCCTGCACCAATTCCGGCCGGTTCCGCCGGCGCCCGCCAATCCCAAACCGCCCAAGCGGGACAACATTTTTTCCAAATCCCGCGACACGCACGAAGATCGTGGCACGCGTGAAATCAAAACCGGGCACGATGCACAGTCGTTTCCCCACAGCCGCTGAGCTTTGACTTATGAACACCAACCCTTTGAAACAAGGTGCCTTGACGGAAAATTCCGCCGGCCTCGGCACGGTGACGCGCCAGCTGGTGCAGGCACGCGCGCTGGAACTGGCCAAGATCAACGGCCGCGCCGCGTCCGCCGTGTCGAAGAATGATTGGGAGCAGGCCAAACGGGAATTGACCGGCGAACCCGATCAGGATTCCAAAGCAGCGCTGCTGGAATCGGCGCCGGAATCCGAGCGCTGGGACCCGGTGCCCGGTTCAACGGGACAAAAAACCGAGGTGACGGCCAGCGAGGACGAAGACGCTGAAGGCCGCAGCGACAATGAGCAGCTCGTCGAAGAAGGCATCGAGGGGGCGGAGCATGACCAAATGCGGCAGGCCAGCCGGGAACCGAAAGTTTAAATTCGCCCCCATTTTTGTTATCTTAGCCTATGAGTTGGTCACCTTTGAATCTCACCGTCCGCGTCGGTTGCAATCTCGCCTACGAAACCACCGTGCCCACACCGGTGCTGTTTGTGCTCAAGCCGCGGCTGGAAGGCCGGGTGCTGGTGATGCAGGAACGCCTTTCCTTCGGCATCGGTCTGCCGGCGTATGAATTTCAGGACAGCCACGGCAACATCACCTACCGCTCGACCTTCATGCCGGGGCGAAACGAAATCCGGCACGACGCGCTTGTGGCCGTTTCCTCGCTGCCGGACAGCCGGGAAATTTACGGCAACCTGCTCACCGTGGGCCAACTGCCGCATGAACTGTTGCGCTACACGTTGCCGAGCCGTTATTGCGATTCCGACAAGCTGCTGAATTTTGCGTGGAACCAGTTTGGCCAGATCCAACACGGCCTGCCGCGTGTGCAGGCCATCTGCGACTGGGTGCACCACAACATCGAGTATCGCTATATGTCCGGCCGCGCTGATTTGTCCGCGTCCGAGGTCATCGCCCGGCGCTATGGCGTCTGCCGCGATTTCGCCCACGCGGCCATTGCGTTATGCCGCGCCTTCAACCTGCCCGCCCGCTACGTCACCGGCCATCTGCCGGACATCGGCTTCGTTGATCCCGGCACGCCGATGGATTTTCACGCCTATTGCGAAGTTTATCTCGGCAACGAATGGCTCACGTTCGACCCGCGCTTCAACGTCCCGCGCATCGGCCGCGTCAAGGTCGCGCACGGGGCGGATGCGGTGGACGGCGCGTTTGCGACCATCTATGGCGAAGCGGCGCTGACCCATTTTGAAATCTGGGCGTATCAGGTGAATCCGCTGCAGGTTTCCGTGGGCGATGCCATTGACCTGTCCAAGCGGCTGGATGGCAATCAAACGCTGCGATTCAGTTAGCCATGACTGAAAACGGCCTCGCCTTCTGGATGACGCTGGCCGGCACCATCTGCTGGGGCATCTGTTTTTGGTGGATGCGCCGGCTGTCCATCAAGCAAAACATCCTGCTGGCCCAGTTGCGCGAACAGGGCAGGCGCATCGAAAAACTCTCCCGCATCGAACACGACCTCATCAAGGAAGTCCATCCGCAGGTCAACGAAATCAAGGAAGGGATGGAAACCATCATCGCCGTGGTGACGGAAAAACTCCCGCCAGCAGCGGCAAAAAAGAAGGGGTGATTGCCCGCCGGTTGGTTGTCATCCAAACCGAACTGACCGTATTTATTTCCTAAAGCCCGAGCGCCTGGAGTGCCTCGGCCAGATTTTGGCAGGTGACCACCTGGAGCTGCTGCGGGTAATGGAAAATCGTGAGGATGTTCATGCCGATATCCTTGCTGGGGTCGGGGATGACGCGCACCACCATGCCCACGCCGGCCCGGCCAATCAATTCCATGGTCTGCCCCATTTCCGGCGCACACTCCAAGGTCATGGACTTTAGCCCGCTGAAGTCGGCCAGATAATGGAAGCCCGGCTTGAGGCCGGCCAGTTCCGTCACCACTTCCTGCCGGCCGTTTTGCAAATCCGCCGGGCGCACGTCGCCGATGAAGCTGGCGAACATCAATTGTTTGGTCCGGTTGGTGGTGATCAGAATCATGGCCTTGAAACCTAGTTCACCGCCTGTGGAAATACGAGCGTATTAGTCCGTCGCCGGCTTCGTCGCCGGGTCACGGCCGAGCGATGATGTTTTGAGCGAAGGAAGGCAGCGTGAGGTAATCAATGGCGTTCTGAAGGTTCACCTTTTCCTGCGGGGCCGGTTCCAAGGCAAGAGCGTCCTGCAAGGCGGGAATGGCCTCCGGCCGGTCAAATTGAACCGTGGCGTCCAGTGCGGCGGCGCGGATTTGCGGATTAACATCGGTCAGGGAAACGAGAATCAGATTCAGGGAATCAACATCGTCCTTCGTTGCCAGTTCGTTCAGGCCGGCGATGCGGTCATCAATGGACTGCTGGTCGGGGATTAATTCGCCCGGGATCGCATTCGTGTCCGGGAACATCGCCTTGACCGGCAACAACGGAGTCTGCGGGCGGTCAATCGCTGCCGCGACTGGGCTGGCAATGATCGGCAATAAGGCGGCCGGTTTCGGATGCGACCAAAACCAGCCGATAGATAGCAAGGCCATGAGGGTGAAAAGGAGATAGGGTGAACAAATCCGGGTTTTCATGGCTGTTTGGATGAGTTGCGGGTTCAAGGATGTGTTTCCACCGTTTTACCGGTGATGGAGACATTGCCGGTGATGACGAACGGATTGCCGTTCACCTGACCGGTGCCTACGCCGTTGGTGACCGAGAACTGATCAGCCTGACCAAGTATCACTTTCTTGGTGCCGATGACGTTGACCACGGAGTCCACGCCGAAGCCATTTAGACTGAAAGTTACGGGCAACAGCGGGCAACTGGGATTTTCCAGCAGATAGAAGCCCCAATAGCCGTAGTAATTGCCGGGACTGATGGCGTTGTTGACGAGGCTGTAGCTGTAGCTGTTGACGGTTGGCGCATAGGTGATGATGCCGAAGAACGCCGAGACGTCCACATTGTTGGTGACGTTCCCAACTTTTGTCCGAACCACCATGTATGATTTGGAATCAGGCACCCCCAGCTGATTGATCACCAGCAATTGCGAGGTCGTGAAATTGTTGGTGGTGGCCACTCCGAGCCAGGTGAGAATATCCTTGGTGACAATGCTCTGGCTGTTGGCCTTGACGGTGACAATGCTGCCATTGGTCGTGGTCGTGCCCTGCGACCAGGCCGTGAGCTTGAAGGTCAGATTTTGCACCAGATTGGTCTGCGTGCCCTGGCTGCTGATCACGGACAGGCTGGTCAGGAAAATAAAGGAACAAAGTTTTAGGTGGGTTTTCATGGGAGCGACTTGGTTGTTGGTTGAGGGGCGATGGTTAGGCTTTGAATTCATCTATCGAGCATAGCGGGCCGCTTGATACTTATGCCATGGGGTAAAACCCTAATGCCAATCTGGCTTCCTATCAGAATAGTCTGCCGCCAGCTGCTTTACTGCCGCCACTCGCTTGAGTGTCTTCGCAAAAAAAACCGGCAGGTCAAAGGACCCGCCGATTTTAATGGTGTTTGTTTGCGGTCAGCCATGGTTCTGCTTGTGCTTGCGTAAAATGCGCAGGGTGCTGACGCCGAACGGCAGCAGGAGCAATGCTCCGGCAACCACCGTGGAGGGTTCCGGCACGGCGGTGCTGGCGGCCGAGGAGATGCTGCCTGAATAGGAAACGGACTGGGTGCCGGTTCCGGCAAAGAGACCGGTCAACGTGGGGTCGGTGCCGGAGAATTGGAAAGTCAGGTTAAGATTTCCATTATTCGGCTGCGACGCCAACGCCAGCAAATCGGCATTGGCACCGGTGTATGCAATGCCCGTCAGATTGACGGACAATGAATCGGAGATGCCGCCTTGACCATTCGATACCAGATGGATCTGGTTCCAGGAGACATTGCCGGTGAGGGTATTGACCCCGTCAAATATGTTCAACTGCCCGCCACCTGAGACCGGAGCCTGCTGATAAGTGATGCTCCCGACCGTGGTGGAAGTCAGGCCGGCCATGTTCACCGACCAGGGTGCGCCGGTAATCCAGCCGGTGAGACCGAGGTCAGCCCCGGTGAAGTTAAACTGCGGGGTGAGGGAGGAACCGGCGATGGGGTTCAATTGGAACGTGTCGCCACTGGCGTTGAACTGGGCATTGTTGATACCGGCGAAGTTTAGGGACGCCTGGCTGCTGGTGGCGGATAATGCCACCCCCGCCGCGATGGCGGCGATGGTTAATTGGTGTTTCATAAGTATGTTGATTCGATTGAGTCTGCGATTTTCTATGTTTATTTGTTTGAACTTGCTGCGGCTGTCTGCCCTGACGGGCGTTTGTTTTGGTTTTAAATTAAATAACATGGGGTTACTTAAGGAGGTGAGCTTAGAGTCACATTCCGAAACCAGCTATTAGGTATAACCCCCACGGCCGAGTGAGTAATCACTTCCATAAGTTAGAGCTGACAGCGCGCTAAATTTATCCGGCATTTAATGGCAGCAATTACCTGGATATGGGGTAAACACCCCATACCGGCGGGGATGGTTTCTGATTTAGAGTCAGGGATGAGAAAAAGCAAAATCTCGTCTGCGGCCGCGGCGGCTATCGCACCTCTGCCGCTGCCAGCGCCGCCAGCTCGTCGTATTCTGGTATTGGATGATGATCCCTTCTTCTGTCATCGCAATGCGGAGGAGTTGATTCGGCAGGGATATGTGGTGAATGCCGCCGAAAACGGCGCGCTCGGCTGGCTGGAACTTCAGGCCAATCACTACCATCTGCTGATCACGGAAAACGAGCTGCCCAAGTTGACCGGCTTGGAGCTTGTCGGCAAAATGCGTTCCGCCCGCATGGCGGTGCCGGTCATCATCGCCATTGATAAGCCGCCCCAACAGTCCACCGCCCGGCGGACCGGTCTTAATCCCGTCGTCACGCTGCTCAAGCCTTACACCCTGGCGGATTTTATCGAAACGGTAAAAGTGGTGTTGCTCGGTCACACCGCTGCACCGGCTGGATGCCACCGCCACCCACAACCCTTACCGGAGTCCGGCCTCGTTCTATGAATACTCCATCTTCCGCTCTACTCGATGCCCCTGAAACCACCGCATTGCCAAACCTGCTGCGTCCGGCCCCGCGCATCCTCATCGTGGATGACGATTTCTTCCTGCGCCAGCTTGAGGCGGAAGCCTTGCGCTGCGCCGGATACCAGGTGGCTGATGTTGAAGCCGGGGCGGCCTGGGATGCGCTGCAGCGGGCGACTTACGATTTGCTGGTAACTGATAATGCCATGGCGAGGGTCACCGGGGTGGAACTGGTCAAGCTGGTTAAATCAGCCCAAATGCCGCTGCCCATCCTCATGACCGCCGGCAGTCTGGCCAACTGGGACGCTGTCCCCGACCTATATCTCAACCGCGTCACGATGCTGTTCAAGCCTTATACCATCACGGAGTTTTTAGCCATGGTGAAAGCTGTGATGCGCGCAGCCAATCCCGCCGGCCAGGAATTTGTGCTTCCCGATTGGCAGAGTCGTCAGCCGGCATTTGGTATGCGGCTTTGATAGATACTTTCGCCAGCACTTTGGATCGGCATTTAGCCGGATTCAACATGGGGAGAACACCCCATGGCATGCCGGCCGGCCCCAGCTTAATGTCCTATCAAATACCTATGAGCATTAACCAAATTTACTGCGAAGCCGCCGCCGGCAGCGCCGCACTTACCACCATCAACATTCCCAGTCAGCGGATTCTGGTGGTGGATGATGAACTGCTGATCCGCCAGTTGAACACCGATATTTTGGCGGACGCCGGGTTCACCGTGGACACCGCAGTGGATGGCGAGGACGCCTGGGACGCGCTTCAGTTTAACGAGTATGCCTTGTTGGTCACCGATAACCAGATGCCCAAAGTTTCCGGCGTGGAGTTGATTGAGAAAGTTCGCGTGGCCGGTCTGGTGCTGCCGATCATCATGGCCACCGCCACGCTGCCGGAGGCGGAATATGCCCGGCATCTCTGGCTGCAACCTTTTGCCCTGCTGTTAAAACCCTACAGCCTCGCGGAATTTATCGGCACGGTAAAAGCCGTTCTCCGCGCCTCCACCCATGCCGGCGAGCGGCTGGCGCTGCTGCCGAATTGGCAAAGCCGCCCGCAGGCATTCGGGGTGCGGCTCTGAGCCCAAGCCCGCGGTGCAACTCCGCTGCCTGCCGGCAGCCTCAAACCAGGGTAGGGTTACACCCCATAGTCGCCGGTGGCCTTCCCGCTTAAGCTCTCTGCATGAGTAATAAATCGTTCAACTCCAATGGAGGCAACCTATGTCACTAATATCCCTTGTCGTAACTTTGATCGTCATCGGCGTGCTGCTCTGGCTCGTCAACACCTACATCCCGATGGATGGCAAAATCAAAAAAATCCTTAACGCCGTCGTCGTGATTTGCGTCGTGGTGTGGCTGTTGTATGCCTTTGGCATCATCTCGCATTCCCACGATATCCAGGTCCCGCAGATCCGCTAACCAACTGTGGCGAAACCCCTGATGATATGAACACGCCTTCGGAAGTTATCATCGGAAAACCAAAGGTGCGGCAACGCATATCCACTCGGATTCGTCCCAGCGCCTTTTCCTGGTCCACGCAGATGAATTTGCCGGTCTTGAAACAAGTCCGCCTGCGGAGTGTTGACGGCGGCATGAGTGACCGGTGGGTGGAGCCAAAAATATGAAAGCCAAGGTATTTGAAGTCTTGCTGCACAAACTGCCCTCCGGCAAGTCGCCGGCGAGCGAGTTGGAGGATCAGCTCAATGCCTTTCTGGCGCAGTCGCCGGATTTGCACGTGGTGGCGACCCACATGAACACCATCGTCGCGCCCGCGGAACCGAACGCCATGCCCAGCACCGAGGAATCCACCGTCATCATTTTCTGCACGGTGTTTTATCAGGACTAGCGGCGCGGTCCCGGCACCGTTTCATTCGGTAATCAGTTTGGCGGCCAACAGGTGGACATCTGGCGGCCATCAAAATTTTACGGAAATTTAAACTAATGAGATCCGATAAGTTGGTTTTGAAACATCCGGTTGCCAAACCGCGTTCCACGGCCTACGCGCTAAAAGTTTCCGAACTGCGCTATCGCCGGCTGTTTGAAACCGCGCAGGACGGCATCCTCATTCTCAATGCCGAAAGCGGGCAGATTGATGACGTGAACCCCTTCCTGACGGCTATGCTGGGCTATTCACGCGAACAGCTTTTGGGCAACAAACTCTGGGAAATCGGCCCGTTCAAGGATGTCGAGGCGTCCAAGGCGGAGTTCCGGGAATTGCAGCGCGAGGCCTATGTCCGCTACGAAGATTTGCCGCTGGAAACCCGTTCCGGCAAATCCATCAACGTGGAATTTGTCAGCAACATCTATCAGGTCAACGGCGACCGCGTGGTGCAGTGCAACATCCGCGACATCACCCAGCGCCGGCGCGCGGAGGAAAAGCTCAAGGAATACAGCCGCAAGTTGCAGGTGCTTTCGCGGCGGCTGGTGGCGGCGCAGGAGACCGAACGCCGCAACATCGCGCGCGAACTGCACGATGAAATTGGCCAGGCGCTCACGGTCATCCAACTGAACCTGCAAACGATGTTGCTGTCTCCCGGCGCGGCAGCCCTCTCGCCGCGCTTGCGCGACAGCCTGGGCGTGGTGGATCGCGTGCAGCAACAGGTGCATGATATTTCGTTGAATTTGCGCCCGCTGATTCTTGATGATCTCGGTCTGGAACCGGCCTTGCGCTGGTTCACCCACAAGCAGGCGGCCATGGTCGGACTCAAGCCGCAGTTTGACGCCGACCCGTTGAAACATCGCCTGAATCTCGTGGTGGAAACCGAATGCTTCCGCGTGGCGCAGGAAGCCCTGACCAACGTGATGCGCCACGCCCGCGCCAAAACCGTCAGCGTGGAGTTGCGCA
>Ga0114951_10003756_pt1 | contig 15436 bp, 16 predicted proteins | sample AM7aDNAmetaG_FD_88677 | JGI IMG/M metagenome (GOLD analysis project Ga0114951, IMG submission 88677) | Freshwater microbial communities from Finland to study Microbial Dark Matter (Phase II) - AM7a DNA metaG | ecosystem: Environmental > Aquatic > Freshwater > Lake | place: Finland: Lake Alinen...
CCTATTATGAACAGGTATGTGACTATCTTGAACAACACGGCAATACTGTTAAAAAAGTGGCCTTAATTGGCGGCGAGCCTTTGTTGCTTAAAGAAAACGAACGCCTGTTAGATGTAATACCCGATGCTTGTCAAGTGGATCTTATAACTAATCTTAGCGTTGATTTATCTACTAACCGTGTGTTTGCCAAGTTGGCCGAACGACATAATGTAGGTTGGAACATTAGCTTTGACAATATTGGTGCTGAATTTGAGTATGTGCGGTACGGCGGCAATTGGAAACAGATTGAACAAAATATCAAGTTGTTGAAAACTTCTGGACATCGGATAGGAATACATCCGCTTTACAATATCTATAATGCTACCAAGCTAACTGGACTGACAGATTGGGCCAAACAACAAGGTCTTGGCATACACTGGCAAAGTTTATACTATCCCAACTACCTAGATCCTTTACAGTTGGGCCCAGCAATACGACAGCTAGCTCTGGATGAACTACAAACAGTCCTGGCACGCACCGATTTGGATCACAGCGAACGTGATTTCCTACAACAGGCTGTAACCAATTATGCTCGACCCACAGAAGTCAACTTGACCGCTGAGTTAATCGACCATATTGCGGATATTGAAAGTAAATATCATGCTAACAGCCAGGGACAGTTTCAGTTGCTGTGGCCCGAGATAAGCAAATTATTATGAGCGAAACCGCACTAGTCAAAACCCCGTATAAAAAAACAGCCTTTACTGATCAACAGTTGGCTGAATTTGTGGCCTGTGCTGATCCCATAACTGGTCCACAGTATTTCATGGACAACTTCTTTTACATACAGCATCCAGTCAAAGGCAAGATGCTGTATCATCCATTTGACTATCAAAAACGTCTGATTGATACTTACCACAACTATCGTTTCTCCATCTCAATGATGCCGCGACAAACCGGTAAGTCGACCAGTGCTGCCGGCTACTTGTTATGGGTAGCCATGTTTCGTCCCGATTCGACCATTTTGATTGCCGCACACAAGTATACCGGCTCACAGGAGATCATGCAACGTATTCGCTATGCTTACGAACTGTGTCCAGACCATATACGTGCCGGAGTAACCAGTTATAACAAAGGCAACCTGGATTTTGAAAACGGCAGTCGTATAGTTTCAACCACAACAACTGAAAACACCGGTCGTGGTATGTCTATTACACTACTCTACGCAGACGAGTTTGCATTTGTGCGTCCTGGTATAGCCAAAGAGTTCTGGACATCCATATCACCTACCTTGGCTACAGGTGGTAAGGCAATTATTACATCAACTCCAAACTCAGACGAAGATCAGTTCGCACTCTTATGGAAAGGTGCCAACAAGTGTGAAGATAGCTACGGCAATCCAACAGACTTGGGTATCAACGGATTCCGAGCTTATCGCAGTTACTGGAATGAACATCCGGATCGTGATGAAAAGTGGGCCGAAGAACAGCGAGCACAACTGGGCGAAGATCGTTTCCGTAGAGAAATGGGTTGTGAATTTATCATCAACGACGAAACACTTATTGCTCCAGCCAAGTTAATAGATCTACAAGGACACGAACCTTTATACAAGACTGGTCAGGTCCGATGGTATCAGCGTCCTAAGTTTGGGCGTACCTATGTGGTAGCCTTGGACCCAAGTCTAGGTACCGGTGGCGACCCAGCGGCCATACAGGTATTTGAAGCCAATACCACAGAACAGATAGCAGAATGGCGCCATAACAAAACTACCATACCTGAACAGATACGCATCTTAGCTGACATTTGTGCTCACATCAACGAAACAGTGCAAAGCCCACAAAACATTTATTTCAGTATAGAAAACAACACCATTGGCGAAGCTGCCTTGATTTCAATTGCTGAATACGGAGAAGAAAAAATACAAGGCTACTTCTTAAGCGATCCCAATGTAGGCGGCAGTCGCAGATACCGTAAAGGATTCAATACTACACACAAGCCCAAACTGGCCGCCTGCAATAAACTAAAAATCTTAATCGAAACAGGACGCATGAAAATACGCAGTTCTGGCTTGGTTTCAGAGCTAAAAACTTTTGTGGCATCGGGCATGAGTTATGCAGCCAAGCCTGGTGAAACTGATGATCTAGTAATGAGCACAGTGCTGGCTGTGCGCATGCTACAGTTACTACAAACCTACGATAACGACATCAATAATCAGCTGAGAGACCACGGGGATGTTATCATTCCGCCCATGCCGTTCATCAGTGTTTCACGATAAATAACACACTATGGCCAATATTACACCCGCAAGAAAACTATTTGATCTACTGGTCAGCAGAGACTTTGATCCAGAAATTCTGGATGTAGCTGGCAAACCAGCACCCGATCCTGCTGAAGCTGAAATCTTCAGTTTTGACTTTCGTGCGCATTCTGGCAAAGATTACGGCACAGTGGTCGTCATGCTGGGCAACGAAGGTGCATTCGAAGTTTATTGCTCAGACAATGTAGGCCGTGGCATGGAAGGTGAAGATAAAAACGACTGGTTCAACTTTTTGGAACAGCTCAAAAACTTTGCTGTGCGTAATCATTATGACAATTTCAACATCCGCAATTTGAATCATTTAAAATACAGCATGCAAGGACAGGCCGCTATCCGAGAAGGCTTGTTTGAATCATGGACTGGTAAAAAAGATGTGAGTTGGAATGGTGAGCCCACACAGGCTCGACTCATGATCCGCCATAAAAAGAACATAGGCGAAGGCGAAGCACGCTTCCGCCACATTGACAAACTGTTTATTGAAACAGCCGAAGGTGAACGCTACAAACTACAGTTCAACAGCTTGACTGGTGGACGTGCCATGTTGGAACATGTCAAAGCTGGCGGCCGCCCATACGATGCACGTGGCATGCACATCACTGAGATGGTGTCTGAGCTGGGTGTGTTGAGCCGTTTTAAACGAGCCAATGCTGGACAGATTTTTGAAGGCGACACAGCACAACTGGTTGAACAAGTGACCAAGTACCAGACTCGTCTACAACACAATCTCAAGAGCCTGGGCAGTAACAAGGGTTATGCAGAATATTTTGAAAGCTGGAGTCCAGCAGACATCACCGAAGAAGAAGTGGTAATTGAAAGTTTAAAGAACCTATTTGTCAAACAAACCATTGACACAAGAATTGAGTCGGCACTTCCCTTGCTGGCCAAAATACAACAACAAGGAACCGAAATGAAAGAAGCCAACATATTTGAAGCCTGGGCAGAACGCCTGGTAGAAGGAACCTGGCAACTGCCAGACACACCAGAAAAGCAGACCCGACTGGTTGAACTCATGAGCCAAGACTTGCCAGTGGGTGCCGATGCTACCAATGCTACCGAACAGTTGTATGACCTGTTGGGCGATGATCATTTATTTGATCAACTAGAAGCTCTTGCCGACCAGGATGCCAATGCCGATGCTCGTCAAGTGGTTTATGACCGTATGCAAGAACTTAGCGATCATCCTGATGTGCGTCGAGTTGTTGATCAACTGCAGATTGATCCTACAGCTGAAATGAATCCCAACGAAGCTACTCCAGCTGATCTTGAGCCCATGAACGAAAGCCGTATGCTGGACGAAGATGGCGAATCATTGAGTCATATTCTGGATCGTTTCCGTCACGAAGTTCGCAACTTTGAACAAGGCGGTGACTTGGATAAAGACCTGTACGATGCCTTGTTTGACTACTACTGTGATACCGGCGACATGCCGTATGGTGTGCAAAAAGCACGCGACGGTGATCCACAGGAATGGGTAGCACAGAATCTCGAAAGCCACCTGCGTGGCGGCGGTATCATGGGTGGCAATCCAGACGAAGATTATGGCATTGAACGTGAAAGCGTCATGCACGGTGACTATGCTGAAGAAGCTGCAGATCCATTGGCAAAGATTCTTAAAATTGCCGGGGTTCCTGCTGGCAAGCGCGAGGCTCCTGTTTACAATCATAGCACAATGGAAGAAGAAGAAACCGATGAAGGAGTTCTTGGTACCATTGGTGGTGCCATGGGCGGCGGATTACTTGGAACATTGGCCGGCGGAGCATTAGGTGGTCCGCTTGGCGCAGTGGCAGGGCAAGCTCTTGGTACAGCCGCAGGCGCAGTGGGCGGACAGGAGTTGACCAAAGGTGGAAGCAGTATCATTGAAGATGACAAAGAAGACAAAGACGATGATTCTATTTGGCCTGAACTGGCCGCTGGAGCACTCGGAGCTGGTCTAGGGTATGCTGCAGGCAGTCATGTTCCGGCTGGAAGCGTAGAAGTCACAGGTGCTCCTGATATTGGAAGCAGTGTTGGTAATGCCGCTGATTCTATACTTGAAAAAGATGATCTGGACACCATAAAAAAACATGCTGGACTTGAAAAAGATGAAACCGACGAAGGCTGGAAAGGTCGATTAGCCGGCGGAGTAGCAGGTTCTATGGCTGGCGAACTGGCTGGTGCACCGTTAGGTCCACTTGGTGTCATGGCAGGTGGTGCGTTGGGTGGTATAGGCGGCGGTATGCTTGGCGACAAACTAGGCGGCCCTGACAAAGAAGAAACAGATGAAGGTGCTCTTGGAACAATAGCTGGTGGTATAGCCGGTGGATTGGGAGGCGCTGCACTTTCTGGTGGTAATCCTATTGCAACTGTAGCTGGCGGAATGACTGGTGCTGCACTTGGTAATAGAATAACCAAAGATAAAAAAGAAACAGATGAAGATACAAGCCCATTAGCTGGCAAGTATGGACACTCGGGCAAGATGAAAGAAGTTGGTAAAGATACCAGTTTCTTGGATCGCTTAAAAGAGTTGTCTGGGTTAAAGAGATAAAATGAAAACACTACGCGAATACATCGATTTGATTGACGGTAAGGTCAGTAAGAGCCCACTAAGTGAAGTGAATATTGAGCCAGACCCAAATTCGACTTCGGGTATAGTAAAATCTATAATGAAGCTATTTGCACCTGGTGCAACACAATCGCCGTTTGGTGATAACCCTAAAAAGTTAGTTGCCGAGATTGATGACGAAGATAAGCCCAAATCTAAATCTTTAGTAGATTTCACCGATTCAGACAAGTATGATAATTTTGTAGCACCAGATGAGGATGAAGCAGAGGATTACAAAAGCGGCGTCAAAGGACACAAAAAGATCAAAGACTCTGATGTGTATGGGCGCAACGGATTCAGCGATGCCGCTGTGGGTGGGTTAGTTGGATCTGAATAAATCTTTCACAAAGATCACACAGTAGATAAATAAACACACTAGAAAGGCAAAACAACTTGCCGTTCTAGGTTGCAAACACAGACCTAGCTGTGTATAATAACTAGGCAAGCAACGTAACATCTAAACATTTAGATAGGCAACAACCATAAAACTTGAAAGGCAACTATTATGGCATCTTTAGCAGAAATTCGCGCACGATTGGCCGCTAGCGAATCAAAACAAGGCGGTGGTAACTCTACAGGCGGTGACTCCGCAATCTACCCACACTGGAACATGGAAGAAGGCCAAAGCGCCACACTACGCTTCCTACCAGACGGTAACACCAAAAACACATTCTTTTGGCAAGAACGAGCCATGATTCGACTGCCATTCAACGGCATCAAGGGCGAAATGGAATCCAAACAGGTCTATGTTCAGGTTCCTTGCGTGGAAATGTGGGGCGAAACTTGCCCGGTGCTGACAGAAGTTCGTACCTGGTTCAAAGACAAGAGTCTTGAAGAAATGGGTCGTAAGTATTGGAAAAAACGTAGTTACATTTTCCAAGGCTTTGTTCGCGAGAATCCTCTTGCCGACGACAAGGCTCCGGCCAACCCAATCCGTCGTTTCATCATTGGGCCTCAGATCTTTACCACCATCAAAGGTGCCCTAATGGATCCAGAGTTGGAAGAATTGCCAACCGACTTGTTACGTGGCCTAGACTTCCGCATTAGCAAAGGTAGCAAGGGCGGCTTTGCTGACTACAACGGTTCAAAGTGGGCTCGCAAAGAATCCGCACTTACCGAAGCTGAACAAGCGGCCATTGCTGAACACGGTCTATTTGATTTGAGCACATTCTTGCCTAAGAAGCCCGGCGAAGTTGAACTCAAGGTCATCAAAGAAATGTTCGAAGCATCGGTTGATGGTCAAAGCTATGACACAGAGCGTTGGGGTCAGTATTTCCGCCCAGCTGGAGTTTCAGCTCCTGCAGGTTCTGCAACAACAGCACCAGCAGTAACGGCTGATGTGGATGAAGACACACCTGCTCCAGTGGCCAAAGCGGCTCCTGTTGCATCGAGTGACTTTGATGACGAGCCAGCAGTATCTGCACCAGTGGAAGCTAAACCGGTCGCTGGTGGCAGTGACAAGGCACAGGATATCTTGGCCATGATTCGGGCACGTCAGAAACAGTAATCGATGCTTTCGCATTTAGATCGCATTTTGTTTCCAGACCGCTGTGAGGTAATAGAAATCATACCCTCACAGCGGTATGTCTATCCTATTTTTAAAAATGGTAGTTCAAATTTAAATGTTGAATCCAAAAAACAAGGTTGGCAAATTCGTATTAACGAACAAATACAACGCCTTGCCAGCATTGATGTAATTGTTAGAGAACCACATGATAGATTTATATCAGGAATTAACACATTTATTCAACACACGTTGAGAGATAATCCTGAACTTGATTCGGTAACTGTTCAATGGTTTACCCAAAAATATCTACACCTGGATCGACATTACTGTTCACAGTTTTCTTGGTTGCTAAATTTAGCAAGATATCTGTCTCCAGAGGCAAAATTAAATTTTTTATCCATGACTGATATCAATACCATGAGTCCCAGGACCAATCATAAACCTGGTCAGATTCAAGAGGCTTCTATTAAACTAATCAATCAAGTTTCCCAGATAAAAAATAACGTAATGTATCAACGTATCGATACTGTTATATTTGGGTGTATTGGTCAATCTATGACATTTGATGAATTATTAAAACACATTAAAAATACAGATCCTGATGCTTACGAATACGTAGTAGGATATGCACAACAAATTTTAAAACCAATCTATGCATTGTCCTAGATTAGACCACTTTGTTCGATTCAATCCCAATGGGACAGTGAGTCGTTGCGGTCACATGACCGGAGCACCTAGATTTAATAACCTTGAGCAGATGGAATCTAGCGAATGGCTGTTGCAAGTCCGACAAAAATTTTCTCAGGACACTTGGCCCAACGAGTGTATTCGTTGCCAGGAGATCGAAGCACAAGGTTTAGAAAGTATTAGAAATCACTCGATCAAATTGTATGCATCGGAAAACAATAAGGATTATTTACAAGTCAGTGGAGTGTTGGACAATGTTTGTAATGCCGCCTGCATGACCTGTGAACCAAGTCTTAGCACACGTATCGGTGCATTAACTGGAACAGTATTTCCTATAGTAAACAACAGCGCAGGTTTTTGGAACCTGCCACAGGATCGCATCAGGCACCTGGATATTAACGGAGGCGAGCCCAGCTACAGCAAAAATTATAAAAAAATCCTAGCTAATCTACCACCAAATTTGCGCACACTCAGACTCAATACCAACTGCAACATAGTGCTGGAAGAGCTAACGGAGATTGCTAATCGTGGCATTGAAGTCACGGTCACAGTCAGTTGCGACGGTATCGGTTCAGTCCATGAGTTCATGCGTTGGCCCATATCCTGGGAAACTTTTTATTTAAATCTGATGCAGTATAAAACCATGCCGGTTCGATTGAATCTTTGGACCACGGTCAGTTGTTTGAACATAGACGATCTGCCCAACATACAGGCCTTTGCGCGAGAACATGGCATTGACCATAACTATGCCTATTTGAAAAATCCTGCTGTGCTGGATGTCAATAACACAGACCGTTCTTCAGTTGATGCATACATATTGAAGCAAAAACAGTTGAGAGGGATAGCATGAAAATAGCAATTACAGGACATACCGCAGGAATTGGACAAGCACTAGCCGAAGAATATCGGTTGGACGGTCATGAGGTCATTGGACTGAGCCGTAGAGAAGGCAACAACATACGCAATGTTCTAAAAATTTGTGATCTGATCGAGCCTTGCGATGTGTTTGTCAACAATGCTCAGGCTGGATATGCGCAGACTGAACTCTTATTTGAAATGGCTCAACGGTGGCGCGGTACTCGAAAAAAAATTATTGTAATCAGCACCCAGATGACACAGGACCCTGTATCGTCTTTAGATGGGCTGGATATGGACCACTATCGCCTGCAAAAGGTCACACTAGAACAGGCAGTGAGTCAGATACGAAACCGACGTGTAGGAATTAAATTTGTAGTGGTTCGTCCTGGATATATAGCCACACAACCTGGGCAGACTGTGCCGCCAGCAGCTGATGTCAACAACTGGGCAAGAACCTTGCTAGATCTTATAGATATGGCCGAGCGCAACAATCTTGTGATTCCTGATATTAGTCTAGGACCTCTATGACGCCTAAAGATATTTTAACCAATCCATATTTTTGTCCCATGCCTTGGACTGGTCTTATGTATAATTTTGACGGTCAGGTTAAAAACTGTATCCGTAGTGATCCAGACACTGGCTCTCTAGGCAATATACACAACGAACCCATAGAAGAAATCTTGCTGGGCGATATCAATGTGACCAAACAAAAAAATATCATTGCTAATCAACCGGCCAATGGTTGCCATACCTGTTATGAATTAGAACACGGTAAAAAAGGATTCGATATTATCAGTGACAGGATTTTTTATATTAAAGAATTTAAAAAAACTCCACCGGATCTTTACCAACCCGGGCAACACAACTTACAAACTATTGATGTGCGTTGGACTAATCTATGCAATCTGGCCTGTGTATATTGCAGTCCTGAATTTAGCAGTCGTTGGGCCAAAGAATTAGAAATCAAAATTGCAACACCAACTGATGAGCAAACAACCCGGTTCCAAGAATACATTTATAGCAACGCAACCAAACTTAAACACGTTTATCTAGCCGGCGGAGAACCGCTTTTGATGAAGCAGAACTTGGAGCTTCTGTCAAAATTAAATCCTGACGTAAATTTAAGGATAAACACTAACCTGACCAAGGTTGATACTGGGGTGTTTGAGGCCATATGTCAGTTTCCTAATGTGCATTGGACTGTGAGTGTAGAAACTCAAGGCGAAGAATTTGAATACATAAGATTTGGCCACCAATGGACAGATTTTTTGGAAAATTTAGACCGTATACGACAGTTAGGACACAAAATAAGTTTCAACATGCTATGGTTCTTGCTAAATTATGACACAGTGTTTGACTGTGTAGATTACCTAAAAGATCAAGGATTTCACAACAACAGTTTTGTAATTGGCGCATTGTTGTCTCCTGAATACCTAAACGTTAGACATTTACCAGATCATGTGTTAAACTTGTTAAAGACCAAATTGGAATCACGCATTGACGAACAACCTGGTTACCTGCTTGAAGACAGTTATAGAAACATGTTGCATTATATACAAGAACCATTTGAAAAGAATTTGTCTAGATCGTTTGAAAAATTAGCCGTAATGGATCATAGACGTGTAGTAGACAGCAGTAAGATTTTTACAGAATTATATAAACTTAAAGAAGGAAATTAACATGGCCAAACCATTTGACGTATCAAAATTCCGTAAGGAAATCACCAAGAGCATTGACGGCTTGAGTATTGGATTTAACGATCCAACTGACTGGATCAGCACAGGTAATTTTGCTCTCAACTATCTTATTTCGGGTGACTTTAACAAGGGCATTCCGCTCGGTAAGGTCACTGTATTTGCCGGCGAGTCTGGCGCAGGCAAAAGCTATATTTGTTCAGGTAACATTGCTCGAAATGCACAACAACAAGGCATCTTTGTTGTGTTGATTGACAGTGAAAATGCCTTGGATGAAGACTGGCTCAAGGCACTTGGTGTTGACACCAGCGAGGACAAACTGCTCAAAATTTCAATGGCCATGATTGATGACGTAGCAAAGACCATTTCAACATTTATGAGTGACTACAAAGCTCTACCAGATGGCGAACGTCCTAAAGTCATGTTTATCATCGACAGCTTGGGTATGTTATTAACACCCACAGACGTCAATCAGTTTGATGCAGGCGAAATGAAAGGTGACTTGGGTCGTAAACCTAAAGCACTTACAGCCCTAGTTCGTAATTGTGTAAATATGTTTGGCAGTTACAATGTAGGCCTGGTATGTACCAATCACACTTATGCTAGTCAAGACATGTTTGATCCAGATGATAAAATCTCAGGTGGTCAAGGCTTCATCTATGCTAGTAGTATCGTGGTAGCCATGAAGAAAATGAAACTCAAAGAGGATGAAGATGGCAACAAGATTAGCGAAGTCATGGGTATACGTGCTGGCTGTAAGGTAATGAAAACACGCTATGCCAAGCCGTTTGAAGGTGTGCAGGTCAAGATTCCATACGAAACAGGTATGAACCCTTATTCAGGCCTAACTGACTTGGCTGAGAAAAAAGGCCTGCTTAAAAAAGATGGCAATCGACTCATGTTTGTGACTAGCGATGGTGAGATTATCAAACAGTTCCGCAAGGCCTGGGAATCCAACGAAGATGGCTGCTTAGACAAGGTCATGGCTGACTTTGCCAATCAGCGAGAAACAACCACAACAGAAGAAACAGCAACGGAGGAATAACAATGTCAGTAGACTTAGCAAGCGAAATTTGGGCGGAACTCAAGCGGTATGTAAATACCGTAGATCGTGACGAAGCGGCCGAAACTTTGGTTTCGGTCCTGATTGATAACGATGTAGCCGCCGACGAAATCCGTGATGCATTCAAAGGCGAATCTGAAGTTAAACGTGCTTTGACTAGCTATCTGCGTGATCATGAAGAAGAAGTCGACGACGACGAAGATGTAGATGAGGATGAAGACGACGAATACGAGGATTATTGATGTGGTATAGCAAGGTAGTTGCTGACCTCAGCAACATTCCTGATTTTATTGAACATTATGAACGCGAACTAGACACGGCCAAACAGGACTGTCGTGTTGGCGGTCTGATTGAAAAAAACATCACGGCCTTGCCTGGCATTACCGAACACAGATTTAACCAGCTTCAAGAAATCGAAGCAGTTTTAAATTACCTCAACATACAGTTACGCAAGATCCGTCGCAGACATTTTCAAAAGTATCTAGAAGGCTATGCTCGCGCATTAACCAGTAGAGATGCAGAAAAATATGTAGATGGCGAAGATGAAGTAATTGAGTTTGAAACACTGATCAATGAGGTAGCTCTACTACGCAATCGTTTTTTGGGCATACTCAAGGCCATGGAAAGTAAAAATTTCATGTTAGGACACATTGTTCGGCTCAGAGCCGCCGGTATGGAAGACGTGCAGGTATGACATTTAGCCATCCTGGAGATAGTCATCAGCATAGCCTTGAATTATTGGAGTGGCTGTATGAATATGATGATTTTATGGCCAGCATACAAACCGTTGTAGATCTTGGATGTGGCACCGGTGATGACCTGATTTGGTGGGCAACTCGCACTAGCAACGATGAAAATCCACAACCGTTGAACATTGCCTGCACTGGCATTGATCTAGCTGATTCCTTGCTGGTTGCACAGGAGTATCCAAACATTGCCTATCAATCGGCTGACTTTGAAGGTAAGATACAAACACCCGATCGTGGATTTGATATCTTGTGGTGTCATGACGCATTTCAATATGCTCGTAACCCAATAGGTACGCTGAGTCGTTGGTGGCATATGGCCAGCGAAGGCGCTATGTTGAGTTTGACCGTTCCGGTTACACAACGCATACATCATCGACAATTGGATTACGCCTTACCAAATGGACAGTATTTTCATCACAGCATGGTAGGACTTATCTATATGCTGGCCAGTACCGGTTGGGACTGTGCTGCCGGGTTTTTTAAACAGATCCCTACAGAACCCTGGATTCATGCCATCGTTTACAAGAGTCAACACAAACCATTGGATCCACGCGAGTGTAGTTGGCACCAATTGTCTGAACTTGAATTGGTACCAGAATCGGCCAAAGCTAGTATTTTTGCTCATAATCATTTACGCCAGCAAGATCTGGTGGTACCTTGGTTAGACCGGACATTAATCAGTATGCAGCACAATTAAAAATATTCTAAATATTTTGATTGATAAATAAAAATCACAGGAGACCAAACATGGCAAATCGAACAATTAAAGTATGCGGGTATAGCGAAGGATTCAGTCCGGCACATATCACAGCCAAATTAAACGGCGAAATTGTATTTTCTGGCGATGTCGAGCTAGAGGATCAAACTCCCGTTAATCAAACACAATCAACTTCTCCAGTGTTGTTTGAGTTTGACCTTCCGTTAGAATCCAGTGGACTTGTAGCCAACCCAATGGAAATTACGGTAGAAAAAGCTCCTGTGCGTTTTGGCATGATCATAGCCAATTACACGCATTTAGATTTATACGGTGTAACTTATGAACCAGACGAGGAAGTGTTTGTTGATGCTTCTGTAATGAGCCCAAAAGGGGTGTTTGATCCTCGTAGCAATGTTTGTGTCAATGGTATTTTACAAGAACAAGACCGCAGTCTTGGCAAAGGCACATGGCAATACGTGGTATGGCCAGGTCAAACATTTACCTATGATCTTACTATTAGCGACGGTATCGATCCAGATGCAGAGCCTGCGGAATAACAGCTAAAACTCTATAAAACCCTGTTCTGTGCAGGGTTTTTTTACGGTTGACCAGAACGGCCCATTTTGCTATAATTGTTACATAGTGTAGTAATTAGACAACAATTTGCAAAGAAAGGCAAAAATATGGTAATAAAGAGTCAAGAAGCAAGAGCGGTAGTAGCAGTAGCAGGCATTGTAACAGGCATCACAATAGGTATAACTGCAATTAAGTTAGCGTTCACTTACATATCACTCAATGTGTTGGCAACCATTGGAATGGTCATTTTGTTGCTGGGAGCGCTGTATTTTTTGTATATAGGTTGCCTCGAACAGATCAAAAGAGACGACAAAATCCAGCAATTAGCCCAGAATTACAAGGTTGACCAGAAATAGCAAATACCTTATAATAGTATTATTAACAATATAGTTAAGGAGCTAAAAGTGTCAACAATCTTAATCAAAAGCGGTACCTATCGTAATCAACCTGTAGCAGGAATGGTCTTTGAATTGGTCAAAGGATTCCAAACTGGAGCCAAAGGAGGCTATGTGACTGTGAAATCTGCGGGCTATTTTGGCCCAGACATGCCCGAAGTAGTTCGTGTAAATGTAGACTCGATCGAAGATGTGGAGTTTGTATCGGGTGAACCAGCGACAGTGACTCATGCAAAAGTTCATGTGCATAATGCGGCACCAGTAGAAACTGATGAAGAAGTCATTGCCCGTATTGGTGAACGCTTCGACATCCTTGACCAAATGACCAAGGCCACCATTGCCGGAGATGTGCGAGCCATGATTGTGGTTGGCCCTCCTGGTGTGGGTAAGAGCTATGGTGTAGAAAAACAGTTGGAGCATTCGGGTCTGTTTGACCAGTTGAGTGGTCGTCGTGTGAAATATGAAGTGATCAAAGGTGCCATGACTCCGATTGGTCTCTACTGCACTCTATACAAACATTCTGACCGGAACAATGTGATCGTGTTTGACGACTGTGACTCGGTGTTCCAAGATGACTTGAGCCTGAACATTCTCAAAGCCGCCCTGGATTCAGGCAAGAAGCGCCGTATCTACTGGAACAGTGACTCAGCCATGTTGCGTCGTGAAGGCGTTCCGGACATGTTTGATTTCAAAGGTTCATGTATCTTTATCACCAACCTACAGTTCCAAAATCTCAAGAGCAAGAAGTTGCAAGACCACTTGGAAGCCTTACAGAGTCGTTGTCACTTTATTGACTTGACACTAAACACCCTGCGTGATCGCTTCTTGCGTATCAAGCAGATCTACCTCAAAGGTGAGTTGTTTGCAGACTACGATTTTAGCCAAGAACAGGGTGATGAAGTTATCGCATTTATGGAAACTAATCAAAATCGCCTGCGTGAAATCAGCCTGCGTATGGCACTTAAGATCGCAGACTTAACCAAAGTATCCAGTGATAACTGGAAGGCCTTGGCTGCTACAACTTGTATGAAAAATAGTTAATTGGGCGACAAACCCGATTAAGTAACAGTAGCTCCTGGACAGATGAAACGCTGTCCATTTGACAACAGGCATCTTTTTACGGATGCCTGTTTTTTTATTACTTAAATATAAGATGCGCTATGATCTAAAACCGTATGCTGTGCTTGATTGCCCTGAGCAAGATATTATTGCTGAGAAAACAATACAGTTTTTACAGTCTCAAACCAAAATATTTTCACAATTGGATTCGTTGCCATTGTGGAACATATTAGATACCAAACAATATTGTCGTGCGGTTCCAGAATTTGCAAAGTGGACTAGGAATCTAGGCCTTTACATTGATTCAGTGTATCTTACGGTATGCAAAAACAATGGTAATGTAGGATTGCACACAGATAAATTACCCGGTGTAGCTAAAATAAATTTTCCCATTTTGAATACCAAAGACACATTTAATTGTTGGTACAAACCCAGCAAGGCTCAATTAGAAGAATATGCCGACCCGCAAGTTAATGATGTCTACTATGAATTTAAAGGTGCTGATCTGAGCAAGTTTAAAAAGATTGGCGAAATCGAAATGACCAAACCGATTGCATTCAATAGCCAAATTCCACACACGGTTCGTCTATCAGACAGCAAACAATTTCCGAGACTAGTGCTATCAACGGTGTTCCTTAAAGAACCTATTCATTTGTTAATGTAATAACCTACTATATGTGCTTTTTTTTGTCTTAGCAATCAGGCATGTAAATACATTATGATAATATTGAATTTCAAAAACTGGTTGTAAAGTCTTATAAAAGACTGTATAATAAAAGTAATGAAGACAGCCAGAATAGTAATACGTGACGAAGTCAATATCAAGATTGAAGGTCTCGAGTTGGACGCCCGTCGTGCTCTGGTCACAGCATTCAAATACGATGTTCCGGGTGCTAGATACTTGCCAGCAGTCCGTCTCGGACGTTGGGATGGCAAGGTTTCATACTTCCAACTGGGCGGTAGCACCTATGTGAATCTGCTACCCGAGATCATTCCTATACTTGAAAAGTTCAACTATGATATCGAACTAGATGACCAAAGGGACTACTCTACTACTTTTGAGTTTGAACAGGTTACAGAGAACTCATTCAGCCATATAAGCTGGCCCAAGGGACACCCAATGGAAGGTCAACCCATGACCTTACGTGATTACCAAGTTGAGATCATCAATAACTTTTTAGTCAATCCACAATGTATCCAGGAGATTGCCACTGGTGCTGGCAAAACTGTTATCACAGCGGCCTTATCAAATGCTGTGGCACCGTTGGGTCGTA
>Ga0114951_10003758_pt1 | contig 15433 bp, 3 predicted proteins | sample AM7aDNAmetaG_FD_88677 | JGI IMG/M metagenome (GOLD analysis project Ga0114951, IMG submission 88677) | Freshwater microbial communities from Finland to study Microbial Dark Matter (Phase II) - AM7a DNA metaG | ecosystem: Environmental > Aquatic > Freshwater > Lake | place: Finland: Lake Alinen...
CCGCTGAGCCGCCACATATCCTGGTCTTCGAGATAGCTGCCATCAGAGTATTTGTAGACCCGCGCCGCCAGCAGGTTTGGGCCGGTCTTGACCAGGGCGGTGATATCGAATTCCGCAGGGACGCGGCTATCTTTGGAAAAACCCGTAGGCTTCCCGTTGATCCACAGATGAAACGCGGAATCGACGCCGTCAAAAACCAGGAAGATGCGTCGGCCGATCCAATCGGCGGGGATTTCGAACGTCGTCACGTAACAACCGGTCGGATTTTCTTTGGGCACAAACGGCGGATCCACCGGAAACGGATAGGTCACGTTGGTATAGATCGGGCGATCGATCCCTTTGCAGTCCCAGACCTGCGGCATCTGCCAGGTGCCGGGAATGGGGATCGAGTTCCACTTGGCGGAAACAAGGGGATCGGCCTCGAACCCCGGGGGCGTCTGCTCCGGCGCGGGAAACAGCTCGAATTTCCACAACCCGTTGAGCGAGCGGCGGTTGTTCGTCTGGCGCGCCCGGGCCATCGCTAGATCACCAAAGGCAAAGAGCGGCACGTGCGGCGGGCGCTTGTTTAGTCCCAGAAGCGAAGGATTCTCCCAATCTGCATGACTCACGGTTTTATCCTTTGATCAATAGAACGAACAAACATCTGGCGCCGGGTTGAGTATCACACCGCAGAATTCCCTATCAGGCAATAGTAGCCGCTTCCGTGAAAGAGATGCAAGCTTATATGACACGAGCCGTTAGTCGGTGTAATCTGAACATGTCCCGGCCCAGGGCGTTCCGACGCAGCATATCGCTGGAGTGCCAAAGAGCCGAGCAATTTAACAAACAGGCGCAGAGGAGATCGCAATGAGCAAATCATACCATCGGCTCGCGTTGAGTTGGCTCACCTGGACCATCGCCGTGGTGGCCTTCACCGCGGGTTCTGCACACGCCCAGCAGTCCAACAACATTGGGCTGCATGCCATGCCCGCCCCCGGCGCCGTGACGATCGATGGGAAGCTGGAGGACTGGGATCTCTCCGGACAAATTGAGTGCTTCGCCAACTACCGGACGCGGAACACGTATTCCGCGAAGGTCGCGGCGATGTACGACAAGGATTATTTTTACCTGGCGATTCTGTGGCGCGATCCCACACCGCTGCAGAATATGGTGGACGCCAATTTCGAAATCGGCTCCGGGTGGAAGAGCGATTGCGTGCAGTTGCGTATGAAGACTGACCTGCCGATGAGTCTGGATTGCTGGTATTCCACTGCAGCCAAGAAATCCGTCCTCAACATTCAATACGGCTCATTCAACGACAAGAGCCCGGTATCGCAGAAGAAGCTTGCGGGCTTCGCAGCACCCAATGCGTGCGATGTCGGTGCGAAAGAAGGCTTCACCGTTGGGGAAGACGGCAAGAGCTACATTCAGGAAATCGCGATCCCGTGGAAGCTGATTACCGGGGGAAACGTTCATTTCAAGGAGGGAGGCAAGACGGTGTCCGAGCGGACGTCGTATTCGGCCGGCGAGAAGTTTCAGATGGGGATGGAGTTTCTCTGGGGCGGCCCTGACGGGCGAACGTTCCCGATTCACCGCTATGCCGATGTCGTGCGCGGGACGAATGTGAGCCGCGAATTTTTCTGGACGGCCGAGAACGACTGGGGGGACGTCATCCTGGAGCCGAAGGGTCATTTGAATCTGCCAGCTCCGGATTATTCGATTCTCGCCGGCGCATATCTCCAGCGGTCAGAAGGACCGGTGGCATTGACCTACACGATGCCCTACGACGGCTTTGCGACCCTGGTCATCGAAGATGAACAGGGACATCGGGTGCGAAATCTGATCGGGATGGCCCAGCGTGCGAAGGGCCCGCAAACTGATTACTGGAACTGCACGAATGACCAGGGGCGACTGGTGCCTCCGGGCAATTATCGCTTCCGTGGCTTGATGCACCAGGGCATCGATCCAGTGTATGAGGCTACCTACGGCACCCCAGGCGTGCCACCCTGGGACACCGGCGATGGAACGGGCGCGTGGCTGTCAGATCATACGCCGCCGCGGACGGTTGCCGCGGGCAAGGACATGATCGTGTTTGGCGCAGAGCGTGGGGAATCCGGCTATTCGCTCATTGGCGTCGATCTGAACGGCCGCAAGAAATGGGGCGATCGCACGCTGGCGGGCGTGAATTCCGTGGCAGTCGATGATCAGTATGCCTACATCTACCTGAGTGCCTGGGACATCCCACCGGCACTGGCGCGGCTGGAACTCAAGACCGGAAAATATGCACCCTATGCAACTACCAATGGGGCGCAATTGAAGGTGACCGTGGTTCGTCCGCCAGTGGAACGCAAGGAAGGCCAGACGGACGCGGAATATGAAAAGTCGAAGGCCAACGCACCGTATGTGCCGAACATTGCAGTCGGCACGGAGCGTATCGCGGTGCCGCTCGACGGGAAGATTCTGCGTTTCTACGACAAGAAGACTGCGGCGGCAGTGGAAGAAATGCCGGTAAAAGGATTGGGATGCGTGGCCGCCGATGCTACGGGCGCGTTTTATGTATGGACGGATCGGACGATCGCCAAACTCGTGGACGGAAAACTGCAGCCGGTCGTAACGGCGGACCTGCCCGAATGGGCCGAAGGCATGGCTGTCGATACCGCGGGACAGGTGTTCATCACGGACGGAAAAACACAGCAGGTGAAGGTGTACGGCAAGGACGGCAAGTTCGTGCGGGACATCGGCATCGCCGGAGGGCGGCCACGCCAAGGACCCTGGCAGCCCAACGGCCTGCTCAAACCGCACGGCATCACGGTCGATGCGCAAGCGCGGCTGTGGGTCGCGGAAGAAGATTCGTCCCCGAAACGCGTGAGCGTCTGGAGCGCGGAAGGCAAACTGCTCACAGATTACATCGGACCGACCGGGTATGGGGGCACGGGCGCCAATGCCGATCCGGCCGACAAGACGCGTGTCTTCGGCAGCGGATGCGAATTCAGAATGGACTACACGACCAATAAGGCGACCGTCGTCTCAGCCCTGGGAGCAGTCAGCGGAGACCTGATGACAGCGCAGGGGCGTAAATACATCATGTCGCCGGGTGGACGGCTGTTCCTAATGAACGGTGATAGTCTCAAGCTCGTTGCCGCCATGGGTGCTCCGGCGCTGAAAGATCTCGGCGGCTGGAAAGACATTCCCCTCCAACCGGCGCCGGCGGGCACGCACTACTACGCCAGCCTCTCTTTCATCTGGTCTGACTTGAATGACGACGGCAAACCGGAAGCGGAAGAAGTTACGACCGGCTCGCGCTGGGGCGGCTGGAAGGATCTTCAGGATCCGGTTGGCACCACCGGCTACTTCGGCGGATTCTGGCTGGATGAGGACTTCAACCTCTACGGCATGGCGCGCGAGAGTTACGGTGCCTACGGAGGCCGGGAAGAGATGCTCACCAAGGTCCCGCTGAAGGGGTGGACCCCCGGCGGCGCGCCGATCTGGGATGCCGCCAAACAGCAAGTCATCTCGGACAAAGGGAAAATCGGCGGCTGCCTCTACCTGCCCAGCCACGGGATGGTCGTCGCAGGCAGTCCGATCACAGGCGTTCGCGATGATGGCACGATCATGTGGACTTACCGTGACAACTGGTACGGCGTCCACGCGTCACACAACACGCCAATTCCCGATCGCGACGACCAGCTCATCGGCACGCTCGGCTGTATCGGCCGGGCGCAGACCGCGCTGGGCACCGTCTTCGCCATGAACTCCAACATGGGACGCATGTACCTGATGACCACGGACGGCCTGTTCGTCGCCAGCGTCTTCCAGGATTGCCGCCTCGGCAGCGATCCGTGGCCCAATACGGCTCAACGCGGCGTACCGCTCGGCGGCGTGACCATGGGCAGCGAATGGTTCGGTGGGCATTTCTTCAAGTCGGAAAAGACCAATGAGTATTACCTCATTGCCGGCTTCACCGCTTACAACCTGATCAAGCTCAACGGGCTGGACAAGTTGGAGGCCATCTCCGGCGGGCAACTGAATGTCACCGTCGACAATCTGGCTGCCGCCACCGCAATTGCACACAAGATTGCAGCCAAAGCCGTTCCGCAGGGACCGCTGGTCATTGCCAAAGCGGCGGTCGCTCCGGCCCTCGACGGCAAACTCACTGGTTTCGCCAAGGATTCCTTCGTCGAATGGTCCTCCGGGCTGTACAAGATTCGCGCGGCCTTGGCGTCGGATGCCTCGAACCTTTACCTGGCCTACGACGTTTCCGGCGATGACAACCCCATGGTCAACGGCGGCAAAGACGTCAAACAACTCTTTGTCACGGGCGATTCGGTCAATCTGCATCTCGGTGTCGATCCGTCAGCCAAGGGTGATCCCGCCAAAGGCGATGCTGCTCCCGGCGATATCCGGCTGCTCATGTCGGTTTTCGACAACAAACCCGTTGCGGTTCTTTATCACTTTAACGTTGCTCAGGGCAAGGATCCGGTGACGTTTACCTGCCCGTGGCGTTCTTACACGGTGGACAAAGTCGATGTTCTCACGGATGCGAAGATCAACATCACCCGGCGCAATGGAGGTTACATTGTCGAAGCCGCCGTACCGCTGAGTACGCTCGGCTTCGCCCCTCAGGCGGACAAGCAATATCGCACCGATTTGGGCGTGATCTTCTCTGATGCCAAAGGCGACAATCGTGCCGCCCGCGTCTACTGGGCCAACAAATCCACCGGTCTGGTGGCTGATGTTCCCGGCGAAATCATGCCTGAGCCCAGCCTTTGGGGAAAGGCCAAGATGGCGCCATAAGCGAAGCAAGGCGACATCCAGACCGGGGCATATCGGCGTATCGTTGTAATGGAGCATCCACAATGGGATACTCCTTTGCTCCGATACGCCGATATATTGTTGGATTCCAGTGAATTTGATCCATCCGGATGCAATTTCCCAACACACTGAGCGTTTTCTTTGGGTCGCGCGTGCGGGTCTTTTCGCCCGTCATGGCAGCAGGAGTCGAAATAAGTTCGACGGAGGCGGTATTCATGAATTTTGGGGTGCAGCAATCCATGACCAGATACCTTCGTCGATCCGCAGGCGTCATTCTCGCGGCTTCCGTGGTTCTTGCCGGCGTGGAGCTTGCGCCGGCCCAGCAGAGGCCACCGAAAACGCCTAAGACTCCGGCAGCAGATGCACCGGCCGCCACCAAGCCGGCGACCCAGCCATCGGCCAGTTCGCTCATCGAAGACCGCGCCGCCAAGAAACTCCTCGCCGCGGGAGACAGCCGCATTGAACTCGATCAGCCGAAAGAAGCCCTCGAACTCTACCAGCAGGTGATCGAACGCTATCCGCGCTCGGCCGTCCGTTTTGAAGCCTATATGCGGCTGGGCAAATACTATCTGGACAAGGGTCACGATCCGGCGAAAGCCCGCGGGTATTTCGAACGTACCAGCGTGGAAGAAAACGACAACCTCGACCTCCGCGGCGAAGCGATGCTGCTCATCGGGCGATCCTATTACGAGCAGTCCAAGTGGCAGCAGGCGTTCGCCAGTCTCCGCACAGTGACCATCCAATTCCCGGGAACGGAATTCGCCAATCAAGCCTACTTCTACATTGGTAACGCCCATTACAAGCTCGGCGCGTACAACCGGGCCATCGAAGCTCTCTCCAAAGTCGGAACCGCCGTATCCGATACGGAACAGGGTAAAAAAGTATTCGAGATCGGCAAACGGTTATTCGTCCGCATCACCGATCAGGATCTTACGGCCATCCCCGAAGGTACCGATGTGACCGCGAAGATCGAATCCGCCTCGGGCGATGCCGAAACCATCAAATTTACACGCGTCGGCGCCGCAAACTCCGCCACCTATCTGGCCGAGATCGATACCGCCCTGGGAGATTCCACCAAAGGTGATGGCGTTCTTCAGGTGTGCGGGACCGATACGGTCACGATCACTTACACCGACGCCCAAACCGCCTCCGGGCAAATCAACATCCCGCGTAAAATCCAGCTTCATGCGTTACATAATGGCATCGCCGATTTCATGGATGGCGCCTTCCGCGATCCGCTCAAGAGCATCGTCGTCGGAAAGACCGCCTATGTGCGTGTGATCGATCTCGACCGCGACGTCTCACCGAATGCCGACACCGTCAACGTCAAGGTGATCGCCAAGCGGCTCATCGCCAAGCCGCCTGCGGCCGCGCAAGCCAAGGATCCAAACGCCCCTTCCGCCGTTCCCACCACGGACTCCAACGCTCCGGATGAAGAGGCCAAACCGCAGTACGCAATCATCGATGAAGCGACGCTTACGCTCACCGAACGCCCACGAGAAGAAGCTGTCCAGGCCCCGCAGAATGCCGTCGACAACAAACCCAAGACAGTCCACACCGGCGTTTTCGGCGGCTCGCTGCCCATCCTGCTGGGCGATGCCGTATCCGGCGACGGCATCCTCCAGGTGCAGGTGGGCGACATCCTGGAAGTTCACTACAACGACGAATTCAACACCACCGACAAGCCGCGCGATGTGGTCGGCACCTGCCAGACCGTTACCGGCTCGCTCGGCGAAGTGAAGGTTGCCAACCAGGAAATCAAGGACCAGCAACTCGAACTGCAGACGCGTCTCAAGAAGGCCGAGGCTCTCACCAATATCGGCCGCATCTACAAACAACTGGGACTCAAGGAACAGGCCGACCGCCAATTCCGGCTCGGTATCGATGAATGCGAAGCTCTCGCGGCACGGGCCCGCAACCTCGGCGGCGAGGTGCTGGAAAATATGTACGTCCGCCTCTGGAAGCTCTACCTGGAACTCGACGATCTCGACAAGGCTGCCGCCATGTGCCTGGCGCTGGAACGGGAATTCCCCAACAGCCAGTTTGTCGATGAGGCCTTGCTGGGTCTGGGCGAAACCTCCATGAAACGCGGCGAACCCGACAAGGCGATCACGATTTTCAAGCGTGTGCTGGAACTGCCCCAGTCGCCGAAGAAGGCCGAAGCGCTCTTTGATATCGGCCAGTGCCAGGAAAAGATGGCCCAACCGAAGCTCGACGCAGGCGATAATGCCAAACCCAACCAGCAGCTCATCGAAGCGGCATTTCAAAGCTACCAGCAGGTCTACCAGAAATATCCCATGTCCGCAGTGGCCGGCGAAGCCATCGGAAAGATGGGCGATTACTATGTCAGCATCAAAGACTACGACCGAGCCACAACCACCTTCCAGCAGGCGCTCGACGAGTACCCAGACGCCCTTTTCATCGACCGCCTCCTCTTCGATTACGGCAAGTGCCTCATCCGGATGAACAAGCCTGAGGAGTCGCTGGCCAAGTTCCGCCAGCTCCTCAGCGAATATCCGCAAAGCAAATATGCGACTGAAACCCGGCAGCGATTGATTCCGTATGTTGAGAAGAAGATCTCCGGAGACTGAGTCGGTAACGACCTGGCGTCGTTCCCTGATCCGTCGTTACCCCGATCCTCGCAAGCACGCTCGAAAGGTCCAAATTCATGGCTTCAAGACTTTCGAAATTCAAGCCTCTGGCCACCGGCATGTTGGTGATGGCACTGGTCGCCGGCGGTGCGATCCTCTATCCGCAAATCGCCCCTGCGGCGGATACTCCCGACGCAAAGTCCGCTGCTCCGGTCGATCCACTCACCCTCATCAAGCCGCTGCAATCGCAGATCGCCCAGCAGGCCAGTGAAGAAGCACGATCGCCCCTGCGGCTCAAGCTCGCAGACGCGTACATGGGCCACGGCCGCCCCATCGAGGCGATCGCCGAACTGCAAACCTGGATCAAGAACAACCCCACCGGTGCGGCGCGCGAAAACGTGCTGCTAACGCTCATTAAAGCCGAGCGGGAAAGCAATGATTGGAACGCCGCGGCCAGCATCAGCCGGTCGTTCGTGCGGGATTTCCCCAAATCCCCCTCGGTCGGAAAGGTATTTTCAGGTCTCGTGGAAATCGCCCGTTATGGTCAGAACTCCCCGAGCAGTGAAGCGTCGGCGCTATCGGATTGGATTACCGCCACCCCCGGCGCGCCGGAAACGGCTATCCGTATGTTGCGGCTGGCCAAGTTGCAGGAACAGGTCGGCGCGGTAAACGAGGCCGTCGCCACGCTCCAGAGATTTGCCGCGGCTTTTCCCAATGCACCTGAAGCCGACATTGCGGCCCGTCGTGCGGCAATGCTCATGCAGGATCGATTGCGCGCCACTGCCGATGCGATCACCGCCGCACAGGCCTATATGGCGAAGAAACCCAATCAGGCCACGCTCAGCCGCGATTGGCAATGGATCGGCAATCTATGCCGCTCTATCGAAAAGCATGCTGATGCCGTCGTCGCCCTGAAAAAATCCCTTGCCGCCGATCCGGAAAACCGCGAGGCTGCCGCGCAACTGTGGGATAGCCTGCAGCGCCTGGGCGACATGAAGGAACTCGCCGCCCACCTGGCCTTTCTCGAACAGCACTATCCCGCCGAAGGGTTCCCAATAGAATGCCACATCAACTTCGGCCACATGCAGATCGACCGCAAACAGAATCTGCCCGGCGTCTATGCCGATGCCCAGAAGTTCATCGCCGCCGGCGCCCGTGTACAGGACGCTGTCGGCCTCATGGTGCATGCGGCCCAGGCCCAAGGCATCTCGCAGAATGACGTGATCGCCGCCCTCCGGCCGCTCTATGCCAAGGCCACCGGATGGAATCGCTCGGAACTGGCCCTTCGCCTGGCCGAACTGCTGCGGCACAACGGCGATCTTCCGGGCTGCCAGACCATTCTCGAAAATGAAATCAGGGACAACCCCTTCAATCGCCGCGACCACGTACGCAATTACATCGAAGGTGCGGTCGAAAATCAGGGCTGGGAAATCAACGCCAAGCAACGTACAAAGTATGACCTCGACGCGTACGTCCACAAACTCGTCGAGGCCATCAAGCCCAATGGCTTCCTGCCCGAAGTTCGCGCCGCTATGGAAGATGAAATCGGCACGCTTTCCCGCCTCAAACTCAAGGAGAGCAGCGAGTACCTGCATCAGCAAATGGATGCGATGGCTCAAACCGAGATTGGCGCGCAGGTCGAGACCGTCCGCCGCGAAGGCAGCCGGGACACCAATCGCGCCGTCGATGCCCTCGTGGCCCTGCTCAAGTCCTCCAAGGATCATCCTAAGGTTTTTGACGCGCTCAGCCTCGGGAACATCTGGCCGCTCTATGAACGCTCCGGCCCCGAAAACCGCGCCCGCGTGCTTACCTGGTGCGCTGCCGCATCCGACGCCAATCCCGGTGACGTGCGGCTCGCCGTCGACGTTGCAGGATGGTTCCGCAACGCCGGTAAATCCGCCGACGCCGTGCGCTTCTACGAACGCGCGGCCGACCTGGCCCACATCCGCAACGACGCCTGGCTTAACAACAACATCGTCAGCGGCGCCATCGGCGGAGCCATCGACGTCCTCGGATTCGAACTCAACAAACCCCAGGACGCTGAGAAGTACATCAACGCCTTCGTGCAAAATGCTCAGATGTTCCCTATCAACTCCCGCCAGGACCGCTACCGGCAACTCGGAGATTACTATGGCCGGCAGAAGGACGGGCGCCCCCAGCAGATCGCCTATTACCGCAAGGCCGCCGACCTCGGCGCAACGGGTTCCGGTTGCGAAGCCGCCAAGAATCTCATGGGCGTCCTCCCCGCTGCTGACGCCGTCGCCTATGGCAACCAACTCTATAACGACCCGACGGCCGACGGCTGGCTGCCCGAACTGGGCCTGATGCTCGCCAAACGCCAGGCCTTTGATCTCAAGGATCTTTCCGCCGCCGTCGATACGCTGGCCCGTGCCAACGAAAAACGGCTCACAGGCTTCCGCACTGACTGGGACAATTGGAACAGCATCCGTGAGATCATCGCCCTCTCCCTGGATGTGGCCGACCCGCGCCGCGTCAACGACCCGAACCGCAAGGCGCTCATCGCCACTTTCAAACCGCTCGACAGCGCCAAGGAAGATCAGCTTCTTTCCATCGGCATGCAGTGGCTGGCTGGCCAGCAACTTATGGACGTCACGCGCGAAGTCATTCGCCGCGCCGGAAATAGCGGCAACTACGGCGCGCAACTGGACGCCTTCGCCCAGGCTCTCTCGCGCACCGAGGCCAACGACCAGTATTATTGGGACCGCAGCATGGAGTTCATCAATGATGAACTGGCTCGTGGAAATAACGGCACAGCATCGACCATGCTCCGCGTCTTGCTCAAGCGCTCTTCCGGCTACAACGAAGCCGCCCGCTCTGGCGCCCGCAATCTCCTGATCAATGCCTACCGCAAGTTCGGCGAAGATCTGCTGGCCGTCGATGACAAATCCCCCATCGCCCCGCTGCTCAAAGGCGCCAGCTATCTGCGTCTGGGCGAAGAAAAGACCGCCATGGAACTCTACCAGCAGAACGCCGCGATCTTTGCCCAGAAGATCGATGAAGTACCTTCCGAATACGTACTCTTCGTCGGCAACGAACTGGCCACCGGTTCCGACACCGACCGCGACGTTGCCGAGCAGCTTCTCCGCCTTTGGCTGGCCCGCGCCGACAAGCAGTCGGGGCTGGATGCCGCTACCAAGGCCGCAGTCCAGCTCAAATTGGCAGACGTCTTCTACTACGCCCGGCGCTTTGATGTCGCCCGGGCCGAGTATCAGTCCGTCATCGATAAGTTCCCCGAGGGACAGCAGGCTATTGAGGCCCAGTTCCGCATCGGCGAATCCTACATGTACCAGAAGAACTACATCGAAGCCGGCAAAGTCTTTGAAAAACTCCGGAAGAATCGCGATCCGGAAACCGCCATCCGCGGCACCTTCATGTCCGGCGTGCTGCAATACACCTCCGGTTCCCGCGAGGAAGCCCGAAACACCTTCAAGTCGCTGCTTGACCTTTCACCCTCGGAAGAACTCGCGTCCAAGACGCTCTATCAGCTCGCCCTCATTTACGGCGACGACAACCGCTTCCGTGAAATGCTCGATATGCTCCAGGCCATCGGCCGTCTCGGCCGCGAAGGCAAACGCTGGCATACACCCGGACAGAATCTGACCATCATGATTCACGATCCCGACATGGCCGTCGTCCAGGATGCAGCGTCGGTTCCGGTCGTCGTCACCACCTCCGGCGGAGACCGCGAAATCGTCACGCTCACCGCCGGCGCCGCCGGAAAAGGCTTCTATCTCGTCGATCTCCCCACCGCGCTGGGTGCTCCTAAGGCCGGCGACGGCGTGCTTCAGGTGCTCGGCAACGATGTGATCACCTACGACTACACCGACGAATTCAAAGCCAAGTTCAAGTACGTTCCGCCTCCGCTGGGCACCATTCGCATTGCCTCCGACGCCACATTCGCCGCATCCACGACCATGATCGTCGATGAAGCGAAGAAGTCCGTCGTGCAGCGCGTTTCCCAGGACAATCGCCTCGAACGCCAAGCCGATGAAGCCAAGGAATTCCGCTCATCCGCCGAGGTCAAACCCGGCAATCCGATCTATGTCCGGGTGGTCGATCCCGATCGTTCCGTCAATATCGGCATCAACCGCGTGGAAGTGCTGGCCCACGCCGGCTCCGGCGATTCGATTCGCGCCTGGATCAACGAGCGCTCGCCGAACTCCGGTATTTTCGAGGGCACCATCCGCACCGCCGAACGGGCGCCCGAGGCCCTGGCCTCCGATACGGCCCTGGGCAAATCCGTCCGCTCCGTCACCGACGAGCACCCCGACGGGCCCTGGGAATCGCAGCACGACAACCAGCCCGGCAAGTGGATCGCCGCCGACCTCAAGGACGTCTACGCGATCAAGACTTTCACCTTTGCCGTCCCGGATGCCGCCGTACATGCACCGAAATCATGGTCGCTGGAGATGTCCAACGACGGCACGCACTGGGATCCGGTCTACGCCGGCGAAAAGAACCGCCTCGCATACGGCCTCTCCTGCAACTACGGCCCGATGCGGTACAGCCACTACGCCTGGAGCAAGGTCAAGACGCAGTTCAACAACGCCAAGCCTCCGGAAGATCTGGCTGGATATCTGGCCACGGTCGCGACCGCCAAGGCTCCCCCGCTTGACGCGGAAGCCGTCACCACCTTCGAAATTCCCAAAATCAATGCCGATCCCGAGGCCGACATCCATTCCTACGTGGGTTACTTCTACGTAAACTCGAACGGCCGGGTGACATTCCGCGTTTCTGCAGGCAAAGGCGGCAGTGTGGCGCTGGTGATCGATGGCCGCATTATCTCCACGCAGCGCGACGATTTCCGCGATGGGTTGAATGTGACTCTCTCCAACGGTTGGCATCGTTTCGCGGGATTCATTACGGTCAAACCTGACGCCTCGGAGAAGAACCCCCCCCGTGGATTTACGTTCGCCCAGGGATCCACCAATCAATTCGCACCCTATTTGACCTCATCGAATCGAGACCCCGCGCCCGTGCCGGCACTTTCCAGCATCCCCCGGGAACCGACCGTCCGCACGCAGGGCTCATCCACCACTGTTGATTTCAACGATACTCCCGTTGCAGCGCGCTTCATGCGGCTGAATATTGAGCAGTACAGCGGCGACTATGTCGCCATCTCGCATCTCTCGGTCGCAGCGTCCGATGGGAAAATTCTCCTTCCCGCGCCGGCCTCAGCCGCAGCGGCCGACGAGAATCTGCTCCACGTCTCCCCCGGTGATGTCATCTCCGTCTCGTATTCCGACCAGATCAACACCCGCACTCCCGGTGAGGCCCGCGTACTGGCCGGCAAACTCACGGCCACTTACTACAACGCCATCGTGAATGCCATTTCCTACGACGTGCACTCCGGTCCCGATGGCGTTACCCGCGAACGCAAACAGATCGCCCGGATTGATTCCGGCGAGCGCTTCATCGCCGAGATCACCGACTACGACGAAGACACCTCCCCCGCGGTGAACACCGTGCCCTTCCGCGTACGAACGGAATCCGGCGCAGAACTCAAACTGGAAGCCACCGAAACCGGCCCCACCACTGGTGCGTTCACCAAGGAAGTGGACACCGGCGACGGGCCCGGAAAACTCGCCGTCAAGCCGGGCGAGCGCATCTACATCATTTACACCGACCGCCAGAACACTAACCCCGGTTCGCGCACCGATCGCGTCGCGGAGTTCACCGTCGCCAAGCCGACTGAAGGCATCGTCAGCATCCTTCCCACCCGCGTGGAAGTGCGTACGAACCCCGCGACCGCTGGCACCCCTGGCGCTCAGCCCGAGGTGCGCCAGATCTTCCTCGCACCGGAGCCCGGCAAGCCTTCTCGTGTGGTGCTGGGCGCACCGTTGACCATCGAAGTCATTGATCCTGACGCCGCCAAGGACGCCCACTCGGCCGTTGTCGTTAAGGTCACCACCTCCGCCGGCGCCAAACTTTCGATCCCGCTCGAGCTCAGCAACGGCGCCCAGCCCGGCGGACGGCAACTCGGCACGCCGCTCGAATCCGGCCGCTTCGTCGGCCAGGCCCTCCTCGTCCTCGGCAAACCCGACGAAAACGGAAAGTCCACCGTGAACGTCCCTGTCGAAAGCGCCCGCAACCTCCTGGGCGCATGGCGCTATGCCCAGGATCTCACCGGCGATGACGGCGCCGTTCGCGTTCCCGTTCTGGCCATCAGCGGCAACGACACCATCACCGCAACCTACGTGGATAAGCGCTCCCCCGCCGGCGACGACATCACGCGCACCGCCGAGGCCCGCATGGTCACGGATGCTACGCTGGCCAACCTCAGCCGCGACGGCCGCGAGGAAATCTCTACTATCCACCTGGGCGAGAAACTCTTCCTCCGCGTCGAAGATGCCGACCGGGACCTCACTCCTGATGAGGACGAAATCACCGTGAAACTCACCAGCACTTCCGGTAAGAAGATCGACCTCAAGCTCAGGGAAACGCTCGGCCATTCCGGCGTCTTCACCGCCGAGCTCCCGACCATCCAGTCCGACAAACCCGATCCGAACACTCAAGCCCTCGAGGCACGTTTCGGCGATACATTCACGCTGACGTACGTCGATGAATTCAACACCCGTTCGTTGACGGCCATCGATCGCACCTTCACCGTGCATGTCGCCCCGGGCGCCGATGCGAACGTCACGGCATTCTCCAAACGGTTCAGCGATCAGGAACTCGCCGTCGAAACGCAGTTCAAACTCGCCGAGTGCTATTTCGAACTCTTCAAGAGCCACAACCAGCTCAAGGATGTCGCCGAAGCCAAGGAGGCTCTCGAAGCCGGCCGCGGCATCCTGGCCAGCGTCCGCGAAAACTACCGCGGCTCCAACTATGAAGCCCGCGTGCTCTACCTGCTCGGCGGCTTCCATCAGGAACTCAAAGAATTCGACAAAGCGATCGAGTGCTACCAGACCGTCATCCGCGCTTACTCCAACAACGCCTTTGCCCCCGACGCCCAGTACAAGCTCTCCCAATGCTTCGAAGACAAAGGCGATATGGATCGTGCCTGCGAAGAGTATGTCCGCCTGGCGTACACCTATCCGGATAACCCGCTCATCGCCAAGTGCATGGTCCGCCTCAGCGACTACTTCTATAAATCCAGCAAGCTCCTGGTCGCGGCCAACATCTGTTCGCAGTTCCTTCAGCAGTATCCCGATCACGAATGGGCGCCCAAACTCGCCTTTCGTCAGGGACAGTGCTACTTCAAAGCCGCCGAAACGCCCACCAAGGAGCCCGGCGCTTCGGCCTCCGATGTGAAAAAGAATTACCTCCTCGCCGCCAAGGCCTTTGATAATCTCGTCGAACGCTACACCGACTCTGACCTTCGCTCCGACGCGATGTTCTGGGCCGGCCAGAGCTACCACAAGGCCGGCGACGCTCAGTTGGCCTACCGCCGCTACCGCCGCTGCACCTGGGATTTCCCGGATTCCGATGCCGCACGGTATGCCCGTGGTCAGTTGACGCTGCCGGAAATGCTCACCGCCGCGAAGACCGACAGCGGCGACGAAAAGTAACCGCCGATATTGTAAAATGGCGTTCTCTTCTTGATCGTTGCTCCTTGATTCTTGCTGCCCCAACCGCCTCTAAGTAAGGATGTTCGTATGCTGCAGTTTATTATGGAAGGGGGATGGGCCATGTGGGTGATCACGGTCTGTTCCGTGATCAGTCTGGGCATCACCCTGGAACGCTGGCGCACCCTTCGCAAAGCCGATATCGACGCCGAAGATCTCCTCGATCGCGTATCGAAAAAACTCGACGAGAAGAACCTCCCCGCCGCCATCGACATCTGCCAGGCCACGCCCGGACCCACAGCCGAAACGCTGGCCATCGGCCTGCGCAAACTTAAGTTCCTCGAAAAAATCGGGAAGCGCCCCGAGGAAATTGAAGAAGGCATCGTCCAAGCCATGGAAGACCACGGCGGCCACGTCGTCGACTTCCTCGAACGAAATCTCACCGCGCTGGCCACGGTCGCCTCCCTCGCGCCGATCCTGGGCATGATGGGCACCGTCATCGGCATGATCAACGCCTTCGGC
>Ga0114951_10003759_pt1 | contig 15429 bp, 13 predicted proteins | sample AM7aDNAmetaG_FD_88677 | JGI IMG/M metagenome (GOLD analysis project Ga0114951, IMG submission 88677) | Freshwater microbial communities from Finland to study Microbial Dark Matter (Phase II) - AM7a DNA metaG | ecosystem: Environmental > Aquatic > Freshwater > Lake | place: Finland: Lake Alinen...
CGGGGGGCCAGGTTGGGGGGGGGGGCGCCCCACGGGGGGGGGGGGCGACGAAGGCCGGACATGATCCGCGGGTGACACGGAGGGACATGGAGGGAAAAAAACGAACCCAGCCACGGAATGCACGAATGGTGCGGAAGACAGGAGGGTGGGCTTCGGCCTGCGCATGCCCCCGTCTGATCTGGTAATCACCGTTCAAAAGCATATGATCGTTCGCGGTTCAAGGAGCGGATATGCGGGACGCCAAAGTTTGCGCGACGAAATGCAGAGATTATAGGACTGACCCCTTTTTTTATGAAGACTCATTGCTGTACTAGGATGACCGACGCGGTAACTTCAACATGCGACAAGCACCCTGACCGATTTGATTGCTCTGACAGTTTAATGCATTACTCTTCGCGGCATCGCGAATATGGCATTATTATTCACGACGGCGGCGATTCGTATGTGACCATTGCTTTCTGTCCATGGTGTGGTTCACGCTTGGATCGGCGCAACGTAACGGGCATCAGGAAAATTGATTTATGAGCGAATCCACCGCACGCGCCATGCGGCTTCTTGTGGTCTTTTTCCAGAACCAAAAAGGGGCCGATGCTAAGAAAAGAGAAAAGGGATCGGTCCTATAACATATGCGCCACGAAGCCGGAACTGTAGCGGCGGTCTCTGACCGCCGAGAGCATTGCTCATGACCGGCGGTCAGAGACCGCCGCTACAATGATTCTGCACAGGATTCTTTAACGGCTTTCAATATCCGTCAGAGTTCGCGCGCGATTTCGGCTCGCGTGAAGGCGGGGCGGGTTGGCTGGCCATGTCCATGATCTCGCGGTCGTTGCGGACGGCGGGCGGGATGGCGGCCTCGCGGATCATGTGGACTGCGGACGGGCCTTCGATGGGGCATTTGGTTTCGCAGATGCCACAACCGATGCAGAGACTCCAGACGATGTAAGGCTGTTTGACGGCGACGCGACGCTTGGTGACGGGATGGGTGACTTCGGCGTCCTTGAAGCGGATGGCCTTCTCGGGCAGCGGGCAATGTTCCTCGCAGGTGATGCAGGACTCGGCTTTGGCGAACGGCAGGCAGAATTTTTTGTCGAACACGGCCTTGGCCATGATGAATTTTTGTTTCTCGGCGAGGGGCAGCAGCTTGATCGCGCCGGTGGGGCAGACCTGGGAGCAGAGGGTGCAGTTGTATTCGCAGTAGCCGATACGCCCCATGAACCGAGGCGAGAACGCGCCGTCCAGACCCGCCTCGAACAGGACCGGCTGGAGGGCGTTGGTGGTGCAGACTTTCATGCATTCGGCGCAGCGGACGCAAAGGTCGAGGAAGTCCGGCTCCGGCAGCGCGCCGGGCGGGCGGATGAGGTCTGGCGGCAGGCGATGGGCGGCGGGCAACGTATGGGAAACTATAGGCATCACCATACCTGTGACGACGGAGCCAAGGAACAGGCGGCGTGACGGCCTGAACGGCGCGGGCGCGGTTTTGGGTTTATCGAAGGTGAACTTCGGCAGGTCTATCGGGCAGTCGTCGAGGCAGTCGAGGCAGACGTTGCAGGATTCCGGTTGCAAGCGGCCTCGTTCGTCGAACGCGCCCATCCGGCAGCGGGTATTGTAGTCACTCTCGGCTTTGCAACGGCCGCAGGCGCGCGCCGGGAAGCGCCTCAGCAGCGAGAAGCGCGCGAAGATGCCGATCAGCGCGCCGGCGGGGCAGAGGTTGCGGCACCAGAACCGTCGCTCGACGAACTCCAGCGCGAAGACGGCGACGAGGATCGCGAACGAGACGACCGAGAAGACGAACGAGTTTTGCTGGAACGGGAGCGCGTGGCTTTTCAGAAAGGCGTAGATCGATTCGCTGACGTCGGTGACGGATTCGGGCGCGTGCTGGTAGAGCCAGGTAAACGGCGCGGTGACGGCGCGGTTCAGCCAGGGGTCCACCGCCACGGCCATGCCGCGCACGAGGATGGAGAACGGATCGAGGTAACCGACGATCTGGCAGCCGAAGACGGCGCTGACCAGCACCACGCCGAGCAGGAAGAATTTCACGACGCGCCAGCGATGGTTGGGCGGCGCGGTTTTTCCAGGAACCGCGTGATTGACGCCGTCGAGCAGCGTGCCGAGCGGGCAGATCCAGCCGCAGAAGAAGCGGCCGAGCACGAGCGTGAGCGCGACGGTGACGAGCGCGGGCCAGAGCGCGGCGATGAACTTCACGCCGGCGAGAACGGCGGACGCGGCTACGAGCGGATCGAGGCGGAAGAGGATATTGGCGGCAAAGGCGAGGGTGCGGCTGCCATCGCTCTCGGTCTTGCGGAAGAGCCAGAGGAAGATGAAAAGGCAGAGAAGCTGCGCGGCACGACGCCACCACTTCCACGGAATCTGGATCGAACGAAAGTTCACGCGTTTTCCGAACAACACCGGCAACGTCCCGGCACGCGCTATACCTTGACGATCTTGACCTTGTTGAGGTCCATCTGGCCGAGGCCCATCTCGAACGCGGCTTTCGTGGTCTCCAGCTCATCGGGCTTCATGCCGAAGAGGGTGGTGGCGTAGGCGTCAGCGGCGACGGTGTCGGTGGAGGCGAAGAGGGTGTGGAGTTCCTTCACATCGTCGAGCTTGCCGCCGCTGGGGCCGTTGCGGAGCAGGATGCGCGTGGCGTCCATGATGGTCAGCGTCGGCCGCAGGACAGTGTTGAGGTCCACGATCTTCTGCGTGAGGCTTTGATGAAGCTGGCCGCGCTTGCCGCCGATGACGCCCATGACGTTCTTCAAGCCCAGCGTGAGGCGGGCAAGCTTGTGGTCTTTGGCGATGGGCATGTTGATGTAGCAATCGGCGCCGATCGCGTCCTTGTAGAACTCCCATTCGGTGATGCCTTTGCCCTTCTGAATCTTGACCGGCACAAACTTGCGGTCATCCACAAAGGAACAGGTGACGCGGGGATCGTTCAACGACTCAATGGCGGCTGGCGTGCCGCAACTGGCGTAGCAAAGGCGCATGTCCTGGCAGGTGCGATCGAAGATCATGACCTTGGACGCGCCGGCGCTGAGACAGAGTTTGGCCATCGCCTTGACGAGCAACGGATGGGTGTTGGCGGCCTGTTCGGGTTTGCGGTCCCAGGACATGTTGGGCTTGATGACGACGCGCGCGCCCTTCTTGACGAACGGGGCGATGCCGCCGAGCGGTTCGAACACCTTGACGAGAAGCGCCTCGTAATCGGTGCCTTTGCCGACGGACAGGAGCGGTTCGGCCGTGGCGGCGTTGAGCGATTGCGGGAGGAGTTGGAAGATCGGCGGCGCGGCGAGAAGGCCGGCGGACCATGCGGCGAGTTGGGTAAAGAATTGGCGGCGATTGGACGTCACGCTGTGCGACACGGCGGAGAGAGACGCAGTTTTCATATTGATTATTGTTTCGGGGCGCAAATCCTACGCCAGGTTTTTGTTCAAAACAAGCGATTCCAAAAGCCCTACTCGTGTCGCAATGCTTCGATGGGACTGAGGTTGGCGGCGCGACTGGCGGGGTAGAGGCCGAAGACGATGCCGGTGAGACCGGAAATGCCGAAAGCCAGCGCCAACGACCAGAAGGTGATGATGGTTTTCATGTCGGCAAAGTGCGACACGATCAACGGCACGATGACGCCCACGGCCACGCCGATGATGCCGCCGCCGAGCGAGAGCACAACGGTTTCAACCAGGAACTGGGTGATGATGTCCTTCTTGCGGGCGCCGAGCGCGCGGCGGACGCCGATCTCGCGGGTGCGCTCGGTGACGGTGGCGAGCATGATGTTCATGATGCCGATGCCGCCGACCAACAGCGAGATGGCAGCGATGGAGCCGAGCACGATGTTAAAAATGCGCTTGGTCTGTTCGGCCTGCCGAAGCAATTGCAACGGCACGATGATTTCGTAGTCTTTCTTCGCGTGGAAATGTTTCAGCATCGCTTCGATGTCCGGCACGGCCGGCTCGATGGCGTCGGTGTCGGCCATCTGCAGGGTGATCTGGTGAAGTTGGACACGCTCAGCTTCAAAGCTGCCGGCCGAACGTCGGAAAAGAATCTCGCCGAAGCGGCTGCGCGCGCACGAGAGCGGGATGTAGAGGTTGTTGTCGAGTGCCTTGCCATCGGATGCGCCACTGGCACCGGGGCGTTTGTCCATGGAGGACTTTTCCCTCACCAAGCCAACGACACGATAATAGTCCACGCCGACGCGCACTTCCTCATCGAGCGGGTCCTGATAGGGGAACAACTGGCTGGCGAGGTTGACCGTCATGGCGCAGACGTTCTCGGTGTGGACTTCGTCGTTCTGGGTGATGAACCGGCCGCGCAACACTTCAAGGCCGGTGACGTGCGCATAGCTTGGAAAGGTGCCGATGATCTGACTGGCGACGTTGAAGCGGTTGAAGCGCACGCTGTCACGGATGATGCGCATGGGCAGCACGTGTTGCACGCTGGCGAGGGTCATCTGGAGCCGCGCGGCGTCGGAGTAGGTCAGCCCATACTCGCTGACGCGGCTGCGGCCGGTGCTGGCCACGACGTTTTCTTCGGAGGGTTTGACGCTGCGAATGATGATATTATTGCTGCCGAGCTTTTTGATGGCCTGCTGGGCTTCGTAGGAAGCGCCTTCGCCGATGGCCAGCATGGCGATGACAGAGCAGACGCCGAAGATGATGCCGAGCATGGTCAACGCCGAGCGAAGCTTGTGAAGCATCAGGCTCTTGACGCCCAAGTCGAACGTGCGAAGGATGGCGGGCGCGTTGATCACGGTCTTGGCACCACCTTTGTGTCGTTGTTTTCCAGCTCGGCCACCACGTGCCTAAGAACCCGCTGCTGGATTTCGTGGTCAATGACGCCGTCTTTCATGTGGAGCACGCGGTGTGCGCGCTCGGCGACTTCTTCGCCGTGGGTGACGAGCACAATGGTCTTGCCTTCCGCGTTGAGAGAATCGAGCAGGTTCAAAATTTCGGTGCCGGTGGCGGAATCGAGGTTGCCGGTAGGCTCATCAGCGAGAATCATCAACGGGTCGTTGACGAGCGAGCGCGCGATGGCGACGCGTTGTTGCTGGCCACCGGAAAGTTCCTTGGGCCGGTGGTGCAGGCGGTTGCCGAGGCCGACCAGTTCGGCCAGTTTCACGCAATGATCCTGGCAATCGCGAATATCGCGGCCTTGATAGAAAAGCGGGACGTGAATGTTCTCGATGACGCTGAGCTGGTCAATGAGGTTGTAGGATTGGAAAATGAAACCCAGCCGCTTGCCGCGCACGGCCGACAACTGGTCGTCGTCCATTTTCGCGACATCCTCGCCGCCGAGGTAGTAAGCGCCGCCGCTGGGCCGGTCGAGGCAGCCGAGGAGGTTGAGCATCGTGGACTTGCCAGAGCCGGATGGCCCCATGATCGCCACGTAAGAGCCGGCTGCGATATCGAGGCTGACGCCCCGCAAGGCGTGAACCTGGATGGCCCCGAGATCGTAGGTTTTCTCCAACCGTTCCAGCCGGATGATCGGACTGCTGCTCATGGCGTTTGGACCGGCTTCTTGTTGTCCGTGGCGGGAACCTTTGTGCCGGGGACGCTTGACCCTGGAGGCGTGGCGGACAAATTGGTCGCCGTCATGGCGGGCGCGCCGGCTGGCAGCAGTTCGCGGGCGGGCAATTGGACCGTGGCGTGCGCGGCCTCGATCGGCTGAGCGGCGCGGCGCAGTTCTTTCAGCGGTTGTTGCAGTGTTTGCAACGGTGTCGGCGGTTTGGTCGCGCCTGGTTTCTCCTGGGTGCCTGTGCCCTTGGTTGCAGGCTTGCGTTTCTTGCCGCCGGCCTTGCGGTCGGCTTCGTATTCGTTGGCAGCTACAATCGACCCGGACAAATCGATCTCATCCGGTTCAAGCAAGGGCGCCAGCAGCAAATCGTCGCCTTCCTTCAGACCGGATTTGATTTCAATGAACTTGTCATTGTAGAGGCCGACCTCGACGGCCACTTTCCTGGGCGTGGTGCCTTTGCCGGCAAAGCAAACCTGCTCGCCTTTGATGGAGGCGACCGCCTGGATGGGCACGGCCAGCACGTTGAGGAGGTTGGTGATGACAACTTCAGCGCGGCCGGAGACGCCGGGTTTGAGTTCGGGCGGCAACGTATCGTCAATCAAGACTTCGGTGACATAGACCTTGAGCGTCGGGTTGTAGTAACGGCTGGAAGAATCCGGCAGCACGGCCACTTTGTGAACGTGGCCCTTGAGGCGCATGTCGGGCATGGAATCAATCGTGACGTAAGAAGTCTGACCCGGTTTAATCTTGGTGATGTGCGACTCGTGCACCCGAATCTCGATCACCATCTGGGTGATGTCCGGCAACTTGATGATTTCCTGCCGATACCGGATGGAGGCGCCTTCTTCGATCAGGATGCTCGAATAGCCGCCCGTGCTGGAGCTGTAAACCACCAGGCCGTCGGACGGCGCGTAGATTTTGCACAGCGACATTTGCTTTTTCAACTCGTCGAGCCGTTCCTGTTGCAGGGCGAGAGTCCGGCGGCGCGAGACCAGGTCGGCCTCGGCCTGGGCGACCTGGGAGGCGGAGCGTTGTTTGAGCCGTTCAACATCCTTCTGCCACGAGTCAACGTAAGCTTCATACTGACGCCGTTGTTTTGGGTAGGTGTATTTGAGCAGCAACAACTGCGCTTCCTTGTATTGTGCCAGCGCGACTTGCTTTTGTTCCACGGCCATGCTGTCGGCCTGCAGGTCCGCCTTGGTCGCGTAGCTTTTCTCGTTCAGCTTCTTGGTCCAGTCCAACTTGTCCTTGGCGCGCACCAAATCTTCCGCCGCCAGGGTGATGGCGCTTTCGGCGTTGTTCTTTGCCTGTGGCCAGTCGCCTTCGATGTATTTCTCCAAATCGGACCTGGCAAACTCGAGCTTCAGCTCGTAATCCTTGATGTTGCTTTCCACAGTGCTTTTCTGGATGACGAGGGCTTGCTCGGCTTGCACCAGCGCGAAGCGGCTGTTTTCGACCGTGATTTCCTGCGAATCAAGGCTGTCCTTGATCTGGCTCGCGTCGAGGGACACCAGCAGTTCGCCTTTGTGGACGTAAGTCCCTTCCGGGACGATGCCGATGATCTTGGTCATCGTTTCGACATCGGAACGGATGGAAAACTCGTTGAGCGCCCGCAACGTGCCGCCTTCCACGACGGAGATCAGGAAATCGCCGCGCTTGACTTTGTAGTAGTCGCGCTGGACGGAGCTGCCGTGCGAAAAACTTGCGACCACCATCACCACCACGGCCAGCAAGGCCGCCAGGACGGCGGCGGCCCACCGCGGGTGTTGCTGGCTCCATTGCCAGGCTTTGCCCACGACAGGCTTTCCTTTCAGCCAGCGGTCCAAAAATACACGCAACGAATCCAATCTCATGACATCTTTCAAGTTACCGGAAAAGTTTGTCGGGCGGAATCAATTCTTCTTCTGTTCCCTCTTGTTTCACCACCGGCGGCGACACCTTTGCCTTGTCGGCCGGACCCGCCGCGGCGGCGGCCTGAGGAATCGGTTGTTCCACCACCCAGAACCGGTCGAGATCGGTGCGAATGATGCCGAGGTCCGACATCAAGTTCCAGCGCGCCACGTGATAGTCCACCAACGCTTGTTGAAATGCGTTCTGGGTGGTCAGCAGGGAGGACTGTGCTTGCAACAAGCTGAGCATGTCTATCCGACCCGCCTCCATTAGCAAGATGTCGCCCTCGACACTGTGCTTGGCGAGACGCACCGCAGCCTCCTGAATGTCATAATTCCTCCTTGTCTGGTCTAACGTGCGCAAATCCTGCTGGACACTGTTGCGGATATTGTCCAATGACAGCGCCAACGATCGCAATTGTTGTTCAAAATTAATCTGTGACGTTCGGAAATTGTTGCGTTCGGTGAGGCGGTCCAGCGGCAGGTTCAATTGCACTTCGGCGTAGGCCCGATATTGGCCAACATCAAACCTTGAGTAATCATACCCATTGGGCTGCGGCAAGTCCACATGGCTCAGGACGTTGAGGTCTGGACTCAATTGGTCGGCGGCCACTTCGATCTTCCGCTTGCTGTCCTCGAACTGGTTGATATTGTTCTGCAGGTCAAACCGGCGCTGGACGGCAATCCGATGGCCTTGGTCCGGGGTTAGGGCTACCATCGCTACACCCAGCTTGCGCAATTCTTCCAAGGACGTGTCATCCAGCACGAGTTCCGTGCCCACGGGCAGACCGAGCGTGACCTTGAAGTTGTCCAACGAGTTCTGGTAACTCTGCACGTCCACAATGTATTGGCTCTTGGCCGTCAGCTCTAGCTGACGGGCCTGGTCCACTTGAAATGCTGCCATCCGGTCCACACCCAGCGCCTCCGCTCGCTGACGCACGCGCACCAGATTCTTGTAGGTGCTGTAATCGTTACGAATCACGTCTTTTTGTTGCAGCAGCCGGAAGTAGCTGGTGACGATGCCCACGGCAAAGGTCTGCTCGTAACGCGCGAAGGTGTTGATGGCATAGACGACGTTGCGTTCCGCCTGCGTGAGGTTTTCCGTCACGATCTGGTATCCCGCGCCCCGCATCAACGGTTGAGTAAAGTTCGCGGAAAAGGCCGTGGTATTATGGGGCGCGCCGCCGCTGTAAAACGACAGCACGTCGTTGAGCGCGCTGATGCTGAGCTGGCCGCCGGACTTGAGCAACTGGGAGACGCTGAGGTCTGATTCCGTGGACTGATCATACACGCCGTAGGCGTTCCGCGTGAGAGTCGGTTTGACACTCGAAGCCCACTTGGGCGTGAAGTTGTAACGCTGCAACGTCAGCGCCAGCGCTGATAGATAAACGGTTTCTTTTTGCAACTGATAAGACGGGCTCAGGGCGATGGCAGTCTTGATTGCCTCGCTGAGCGTCATCGTTCGCTTGGGCGCCATCAGCCGCTGCTGGATGATTTCCGGCGGGGGGATGTCGGCTGGCTTGCGGCCGGAGTAGGGCGTGTTGATGTTGAAATTCTCGTTGGTCTTGCCGAGAACATCGGCGCGACGCTGGTCGAGAATGCCGTAAACCTCCCTGTCCGCCGACCGCTGATAATGGTCGCGCCCGCAGCCGGCCCACAGGCAGCAGGCCGCCAAAGCAACTGGCAACAAAAACCAACGGCTTGTTTCCATCTTTTTCGTTGAGCAGCGGCGGAAGCAATGCAGTGCATTTTCGGCTGCTTCCAAGAACCGCCTCGCGATAATTGCACAACGATGCCGCCGCGCCAAAGAAAAATTTTCAAGGGTATACCAAAGTAGTGCTCCCGTTCCTTGAGGCGTCACTGGATGGACATCCTTCGTGGGGAACGGGATGATCGCTTTGCCCGCCAATCGGTTGCGCGAACTGCCGGGAAACCAGTCGGTCTCGCCACTGGTTTCAGAGCAACCGATACCAATTATCCCGCTGGCGGGCTTCGTAGCCCAGTTCGGCGATGAGGCGTCGCATTTCATCCAGTGTGATGTGGAACGCCGTGCCGGCGCTGCTGACGACGTTTTCCTCCATCATCAGGCCGCCGAAATCGTTCGCGCCGAACTTGAGCGCGATCTGGCCGATCTTCGGGCCTTGGGTGACCCACGACGCCTGCACGTTGTCGAAGTTGTCCAGGAAAATACGGGCCAGCGCCTGTGTGCGGAGATACTCGTGGCTGCCGGCCGGCTCGGCGCGCAGCTTCGTGTGCTCCCTTTGGAACGTCCAGCAGATGAACGCCGTGAAGCCGCCGGTCCGGTCCTGGAGATCGCGCAGCCGCTGGAGATGTTCGATGCGGTCCTCGACGGTTTCAACGTGGCCGAACATCATGGTCGCGCTGCTGCGCAGGCCCTGTTCGTGGGCGCATTGCATCACGTGGAGCCAGTCGTCTGTCTTGCACTTCAGCGGCGCGATGCGGTCGCGCACGCGGTCCACCAAAATCTCCGCGCCGCCGCCGGGAATGCTGCCGAGGCCGGCTTCTTTGAAACGATGGATGACTTCAGGCAACGGCATTTTGAAAACATCGGCGAAGTGGCAGAACTCCGGCGGCGAGAAGCCGTGGATGTTCACCTGCGGGAAACGTGTTTTGATGAAGCCGAGCAGGCCGAGGTAGAACTCGATGCCGAGCTTCGGGTGGTGGCCGCCTTGCAGCAGAATCTGCGTGCCTCCGACGGCGACGAGCTCCTCAATCTTGCGGGCGATGTCGTCGTGGCTGATGACGTAGCCCCCGGCGTCGCTCTCGGTGCGGTAGAACGCGCAGAACTTGCAATAAACATCGCAGACGTTGGTGTAGTTGATGTTGCGGTCAACGATATAGGTGACGATCTGGTTGCCGCGCCCCTCGTAAGCAGCGGCTTTCTTCCGCTGCCGGCACGCGTCCGCCAACATGCCGAGTTCACTCAACGGCAGCTCGCGATAAAGGCGCAATGCCTCGGCGGCTGAGATGCGCCCGCCGTCGAGGATGCGGTCGGCGAGTTTATCAAGAGACGAATCGCAGGTCATAAGGCTTTTTCAATTCGCCGATTTCAATCAGCAGTTGGCGGAAAAGTCGCATCGCTTCCTTCTCACGCGGGCCGAGGTTGAAATAGACGTTCTCGTCAAAGTAGCGGCGGCGGAAGTCGGCATCCGCGTGCTGTTCGCGTGCGATGATCTCCTCGATGTGCGCACAGCCAGCGGCGCGCGCGGCGGTTAGTTTCCTGACGAGCGCGGGCAGCTCCGGGTAGTCGGCGTGGACGGCCCAGACGGCGAACACAAACGGCAGGTGTGCCCAGTCGGACCACGCCTGACCAAGGTCGAGAATCTGCCAAGGTTGACCGGTTGCCTTGTGACCGGCGTGTTGGATGGAATCCGCGTCACGGAGTGACGCGGCTACTTCTTGATGAAGCCGGATGGCTTGGTCGCCGATGAGCATTTGCGCTTCGGCGTCGCTGCGCTTGTCGGCGAGGGATTCGGAGACATAGCGCAATTTCAATCCGGAACGTTTTTGCATCAGGACTTTCAGCAGCAGCGTGGAAGTGGCGGAGGAGGAATCCACCACCACTTCGCGCAGAGATTGCAGCGGGACGCGGTGTGCAAGGATGACACTGTAAACAGGGCCACAGCACGCGATGGCGATGTTATCCACGATGACATACGATGGGCGACGGAAAACTTCAACGACGGGCACGAGGCCGGAGTCGAGTTCGCGCGCGGCCAGACGTTGGGCGAGGCGGGCGGGATGTTCCAACACTACCTCGTTCTCCAAACCGTAGATAAGCGGTTTGGCGTTGAGGTAGGGGACGCAGCCGATGCGCGCAGAGGTGGATGGACGTTCCGCCTCTCCGGATGATGATGGGTTGGACAGGCGAGATGCCTGTCCCGCTTTGTGCGTGTTCATGGCTGAATGGGGCGGTATAGCGAGTCGCGTTGAATCGGAATCCGGCCCGCCTCGCGGATGGCGCGCTCCAAATCCTCACGTGTTTGTTGCTGGCCGTCGGCGCCGCCGGCCATCTGAAAAATCTTCTCCTCCATGATCGTGCCGTGGAGATCGTCCACGCCGAAGCTGAGCGAGACCTGCGCCAGTTTGAGGCCGAGCGCGATCCAATAGCCGGTGATATGGTCGAAGTTGTCGAGGTAAATGCGGGCCACGGCAAGATTGCGGAGGTCGTCAAGCCCGCTGGCCGGCCGGATGTGTGAAAGCTCGGTTTTGTCCGGCACAAAATGCAGCGGCACGAAGCCGGTGAAACCGTGCGTCTCGTCTTGCAGCTCGCGCAACCGGCGCAGATGGTCCACGCGTTCTTCCAATGTCTCCACGTGGCCGTAAAGCATCGTCGAGGTCGAGCGTCCGCCCATCCGGTGCCACGTCCGGTGGCAATCCAGCCACTGCTCCGCCGTTTCCTTGCCTTTGCAGAGAATGTCGCGCACTCGCTGTGAAAAAATCTCCGCGCCGCCGCCGGTGATCGAATCGAGGCCGGCATCGCGCAACGTCGCGAGCACCTCCGGCATCGTTTGTTTCGCCAGCCACGCGAGATGGTAAATCTCCACGGCGGTGAAGGCCTTCACGTGCAGATTTGCATCGAGCGTCTTCAACGCCTTGATCATGTCCACGTAATAGCCGAACCGCAGCGACGGATGCAGGCCGCCGACGATGTGAACTTCGGTGACGCCGAGCCGCAGGTCGTTGCGGACGCGCTCGACCATCTGCTCGATCGTCAATTCAAACGTCTCCGCATCGCGCTTCTTCTTGCCGAACTCGCAGAACTGGCAGTCCAAGATGCAGATGTTGGAGTAGTTGAGATAGCGGTTGAGGATGTAGGAGGCGCGGTTGCCGTTCTTGCGCTCGCGCGCGGCGTTGGCGATCGCGCCAATGGCGGTGATGTCGCGCGAACGGTAGAGGCGCAGGCAGTCACCGTCGCTGATGCGGCGGCCAGCAACAACGCTGTCGTAAAGGTCCGCCAGTTCCGAGCGGCGGATGAGTTTTTCTAAAACCATGTGAACAACCTTTTCGGCAGATACACATCGGCGGCGATGGCCACAAACAAAACCATGCTGACCAGCGCGTTCATGCGGAAGAAGGCGACGTTGACCCATTTCAGCGAGCGCCACGCCGCGATGATGTGTTCAATAGAAAGCATGACGACGATGACTGCAAGCCCGGTCCAGAAAGGCCCGCGTCGCGCGGAGACAAGGCCAAAGAGCAGCAGCAGCGCGACCGTGAAGCCGTGAAGGATGCGCGCCAGCGTCAATGCGCCATAAGAGCCGAACCGCACCACCATGGAATGCAGACCGTGCGCGCGATCAAACTCCGCGTCCTGGATGGCATAAATCATGTCGAAGCCGGCGACCCAGAGCGTCACAGCCAGACCGAGCAGGATCGGCGCGACATGGAAGTTGCCGGTCACCGCGATCCACGCGCCGACGGGCGAAATGCCGAGTGCGACACCGAGGAAAAAATGCGAGTAGTCGGTGAAACGCTTTGTGAACGAGTAGAAGAGGACGATGGCTAGCGCCACCGGCGAAAGCCAGAAACAAAGCGGATTCAGGCCGTAGGCGGCGGCGATCAGCGCCGCGGAGCCGAGGAGCACCAGCAGCCACGCGCTGAAAAGGCTGAGCTGACGCTGCGGCAGGTGGCGGGTGGCGGTGCGCGGATTGAGCGCGTCGAACTTGCGGTCCACAATGCGGTTGAAGGCCATTGCCGCCGTGCGCGCGCCGACCATTGCGAGCAGGATCAGCATCACCGTGCGCCATTGCGGCAGGGAAGGGTGCTCATAGTTGAGGTGATTGTATGCCGCGAGCATCGAGGCCAGCGCAAACGGCAGCGCGAAGATCGTGTGCGAAAATTTCACGAACTCGCTGAGCTTGCGAAGATAGGAGAACAGAGAAGTCATCGGGAAAGGCTCACGCAAAAGCGCGAAGTTGCGAAGACGACATGAAATCGCGCTGCTTTTGTTCTTCGTGTCTTTGCCACTTCGCGTGAAACATTTTCAGCTTTCTTTCTCCATCCACCGCTTCACCAGTCTGTGCCGGATGCCGAGATGGTCGAGCACGCGCGCGACGACGGTGTCCACGACTTGTTGGACGGTCTGCGGCCGGTTGTAGAAGGACGGCGAGGCGGGGATGATGTCCGCGCCGGCTTCGATGAGGTGCGCCATATTGCGGACGTGGATGAGGTTGTAAGGCGTTTCGCGCGGTACGAGGATGAGCTTGCGCCGTTCTTTTAAGATCACGTCGGCGGCGCGGCAGATGACGTCGTCACTCACGCCGTTGGCGATCCTGCCGAGCGTGCCCATGGAGCAGGGGATGACGATCATCGCGTCGAACTTCGCCGAGCCGCTGACGAACGGGGCGCGCATGGAGCGGTTGTCGTGGCGGACAACACCGGCGGCCGCGACGAACTTGCCGCCGTCGAGTTCCTCGGCGGCGACTTCCTTGGCAGGGTCGCTCAGCACCAGATGCACCTCCTGCGCACGCAGGTGGTCGAGCAACCGCTGGGCGTAGAGCGCCCCGCTGGCGCCGGTGATGGCCACAATAAATTTCATGAACTGTATAGAATGCCGAACGCCGCGAGCGTTGACAAGGCGCGAGTGACGCCCGGCGGATTACCTGATCGAAAGGGCGACTTCAGACCCGCGCATGGCGACGGCGGAAAACGATGAAGAAGATGGTTGCAACCGATGCAGCCGCCAGGCCGCAAAACACGGCAATTGCTAAGCGGGAGCGACCCGGGGTTGCTGCGTATTTGGGATCCGAAGTTGACGCGCGGTTGGGGTTTTGAGCGGCAGGGTCCTTGCTGCCGCCTTTGCGACGCGCGCCGCCGCGGTTGCCGCCAGCCTTGACGGGCTTTGAAGTCAACTTGACGGCACGGGCCGCTTGCAGGGCTGGCGCTTGGTCTCGTTTGCCATTCGCAGCGCGCGCGCCGTGATCGTCGTCGGCCTTGCCAAAGGCAGGGTTCAACTCGACGGCGCGATGGAGATCTTGAAGAGCCAGGTCGGCCATGCCTTTGTCGCGATACGTGAGGCTGCGGTTGTAGTAGGCCTCGGCAAAATCCGGCTTCAATGCGAGGGCGAGATTGAGATCGTCGAGGGCCGAGTCCAGCTTGCCTTGCTCCCGATACGCGACCGCGCGGTTGTTATAGGTGCCGATGAAATTCGGCTCGATATCAATCGCGGCATTGTAGTCTTGCACCGCTTGATCGTAGGCACCCTGCCGAACATAGACATTTCCACGGCCCAGGTAGGCCAAAGCGTAATTCGGATTCACCTGGATGGCTTGGTTGTAATCCTGCAAGGCGCGGTTGAAATCGCCATTCTCCCAGTATGCATTCCCCCGCATCCACCAAACCTCGGCGTCGTTCGGATTCACCTCAAGCATATTGGTGTAATCCTGGATGGCTTGGTCGACGTTCCCGTCCGCTTTGGCCAGCGCGGGCATCCCGATCAAAACAAACGCCAGCGCATTGGCAACAAGACCTTTCATCATGCAACCCATTTTGTATCAGGGTGACTGCGGATAATAAATGATTTTGCGCACCCAGCCAGCGTCCAGACCAGCGGCCGCGGCGCCATTCTTGGTGTAGGTCCACGTCACTCGATGCGCGCTCACCGGTATGGCGAAAGTCAGCATCTGTCAGCCCGCCTCGCCGGAAATCGCTCCTAGGTGGCGCTACGCAGCCGGTTGTTTTTGACCTGTTGCCGGTCCACCGCATTGACAGTGCCGGTGTGGTTGACATCGCCGTAGAGGGAGCGGACGATCACCGTGTCGGTGCCCGGCAACATGTTGCCCGTCAGATCCGTCAAGCCGTTCGTCACCACCGTCATCTTCGTCTGGTGCATCCGTCGCGCAACCTTGCAAATCAAATGAATTCTGTTTCACGGTTGGCGGCGCACCGTCGTGCCTCAAAAGTCACTGTTACCCAGATAGCGGGGCCGGAACGCTCCGGTTGCCTCAAAAGTAGTGTTACCGTGTTCTTGGCGCGCACAGCTTGGTTCCTGGGGCGCCTGGTTGTCAAA
>Ga0114951_10003762_pt1 | contig 15423 bp, 14 predicted proteins | sample AM7aDNAmetaG_FD_88677 | JGI IMG/M metagenome (GOLD analysis project Ga0114951, IMG submission 88677) | Freshwater microbial communities from Finland to study Microbial Dark Matter (Phase II) - AM7a DNA metaG | ecosystem: Environmental > Aquatic > Freshwater > Lake | place: Finland: Lake Alinen...
GAAGAGGGGGCCCCGTTCATATAGATGATGGTTGAGATCGTGTGACACTCACAAACGAAAGAGTGAGAAACAGGGAACACAAACTTCGACCTGGACATCTTAAAGACGAGTGGTCTACCCAATTCAGAGGTAAAGAGGGAAACTGGAGCGAAAGAAGCAGAAGCTGCAACTCCAGCATAGATAAGCAGTTAAAGTTACAAGCGCCCATAGCTCAACTGGATAGAGCATCAGCCTTCGGAGCTGAGGGTTGCAGGTTCGACCCCTGCTGGGCGCGCTTATGTTCAATGCATAAGCACCTTGCCGCGACTTTTATTAGAAAGTCGTCTACGGCAAAGCACTTTCTATAAAACAATAGGCAAGTGTCTTATGCTTCGAAGGTCAACGGCCCTCATAATTTGTTTTTTGATCCTTCTGAGCGGTTGCGCGACTATCGTGGACCGCGATCTTTCGAATCTCACTCCGCAAGGCAAACCCCAAACCGAAGAGCAAAAGATCGGGGCGGAGCTCCACAATGAGATCCTTGCTTCTTTTCATGTCTACACAGATCCCAAGGTCGTTCACTACGTGGAGGAGATCGGACGTTCTGTCGCGGTCCAGGCCAAGCGTCATGATCTTGAATACCGGTTCACGATCCTTTATAGCGAAAAGATCTACGCGACATCCGCGCCGGGCGGATATGTTTATGTGACGACAGGTATGCTGAATTTCCTCCAGAACGAAGCGGAGCTTGCCGCCGTGTTGGCTCATGAGATAGGAGAACTTCAGACAGTGGATCACCATTTCAAGAAAAAACAGGATGATATGATCAATGCGGCGGCTCAGGTGGGGTCCGCGGTTGGGCCGATGTTCGGACCTTTGGGTTCTTTGGCAAGTCTGGGGCTGGTTCTTCTGCAGGCCTATAGCCAAGCTTCAATGAAAACTCCCGCCGTGCGGCTTCTGGAAAGCGATGCGTTAGCCATGAAATATCTGATGAATGCCGGATACGACCCCCAGTCCTTGATGGATGTCCAGGAGCGCTTTCTAAAAGCGGGGGAGAAAATGACGCCTTACTTTTATGATTATTATCAGTCCCGTCCGATCACCGAGGAACGCATAAGAGCCATGACGAAGAGCTTTCAACGATTACCGCTTACCGGAAAAACTCTTATCACGGATCCCGTCGAATATCAGGAGACGACAAGAGGAGTACGCGAGATCTACAGAACGGCCCCCTAGGACTGACTGTTATTTCTTTATCCAGTTTCCGGATGGATCTTGGATCATATCCCCGGCGGCGGACTTTTCGTGTTGCACTTCTGCGAAGGCTTTTTGAACTTCCAGTAATCCCGTACGGCCAAGCCCGTTTTGCTCCGCGAGGGCTTCATAAACGATTCTGCGGTCCTGGTTCTCAGCCCCGGCCAGTGAGGAAGCAGCAGCATTGCTCTTCAGATCAGTGACATAACCCTTATTATTCTCCCCGAGCAGGCCTTCCTGCTTGAGATCCTGAAGCTGGGAATACCGGGCCTGCCGGTTTTTAAGAGCTTGGTCGATCTCCGGTGTCATTTTCTTGAAATTATAGTCGGCGGATATACCAAGTGGGGCCAAGGCAAAAAAGATCAAAGACGCAGAAAGTAATACTGTATAGAAGCGTTTCATGGTAAAGCCCTCGCTTGAAGGTGAAATGAAATTATTTTACGGCGCCTTGGGCGACCATATCTTCAATATTCGTAGCAGCCTGCTTGAGACCCCGGATATCCACGACGACGTTTGCGTTGATCGTGATCGGGCGGTTCGGGTCCCCAACGGCTTTGACCGTGCAGCCGGTGAACGCTGTTGCGGCCACAAAAATCGCGGTTCCAGTGCCCATCCGCTTTAATCCGGAGGCTGTTTTTTTAAAAATTCTCATTTTATTTTACCTCGATGAGCCCCATGATCCGGGCGATCTGTGAAAATGCTTTTTTTTCATCCGTTCGCACATCGGCATTCAGTGTTAATTTGAGATTATAGTCCGGAATGAATATCTGAAGGTGAATTTTTATGAGGTCGCTCTGCGCCATTTGGACCGTGAGATTTGCCTGGTGGTAGCGGATCAGCTTTTGGCTCTCGACCACTTTCTGAACTCTTTCTTTTTGAACCGAGAACGGCAGATAGGGGAGGAAGACATCAAAGAATCTGGCCTGGATATTGCCGCCGGGCTGCGGGGCCTCAAGGTTCATGCTGAACGCCGGTTCCTGGCCTAAAGTTTGGCTGAATGTCAGGGCTCCTTTCATGGCTCCGGTCGCGCCGCCGAGATTTTGCGGGTCGATCCACTGCCAGTCTTCCAGGTCGGTGCTTCCAAAATCTGCGGCTATTTCGAAGCATAGAACAGGCCGTGTTTGGATTGCGCAGGTGCCTGAAATTCCGGAGCGTGAAGAGTTTTGGGGTCTGAGTCCTTCGATGGTGAAATGGACTGGTTTTCCTGTGATGAGCGAAAAGAGTGTCTCCCGAGATGCGATGGCATATATGTTTAAGGGAACAGGGCCCTGACGGGTTTGGAGACGGCCTGTGATCCCTTCGATCCGGATCTTTCCATGCCGGTCCAGAGTGACTTTCTCTATATGGATCGATCCGGCGAAATATTCTTGGGTGTAATGGTTGACGGCCTGTTCCAGGAGATCGCGTTCCATCCCGGGAAGTCGGGGCATGACCCAAAGGGAAAATCCCAGGATCATTAAAATAATGAGAGCGATGGTTAGACGTAAGGGATTTCTTCTATTCATATAGATTTGCCTCCCCTTATTATGGGGGCAGGAGGCAAAAAAGCAATCATTCCCTTGGCTTCCTGGCCTAAAAAAAACCGCAAATCCCTTTCTTGTAAAAACAAGCCTTCTTGAGTACAATACCCGCTCTTTGGCGGTCAAACATAGACCCGTCGGGATACGTTTTTTTAGGTTTTTGCGCCCTTAGCTCAGTTGGTAGAGCAAGTGACTCTTAATCACTGGGTCGAAGGTTCGACTCCTTCAGGGCGCACTTTTTTATTACTAGGTCTGCGGCCGTGGCGAAACTGGCAGACGCGCAAGACTTAGGATCTTGTCCCGTAAGGGATGGGGGTTCAAGTCCCTCCGGCCGCACTGAATCTCAGTGATTTAGCACGACATCGTGACGGCTTGATGAGGGCCGTTCACGAGGAGTGTACTTTTTTCCGGAGAAGATGTTAGCGGTTTATTTGACAAAGGTAGGATGCGCTTCTAGAATACGGCCTCCCGTGAATCGCAGGTCTCACCTGACAAGCGAGTGTAGCATAGTGGTAATGCTCTGCCTTGCCAAGGCAGCTACGAGGGTTCGATTCCCTCCACTCGCTCCATTTTTCCTCCATGGGAAAAGAAGTTGGCGTGACGATTTCAAAGATCTTATGGGGTTGCTGCTTTTTTTCAGTAAACATCATTTAACATAATCTTCATCAGATAAGGTGGTTGACGTGTTGTCCAATAAGACGAATGAAGCTCCTCAGTCCGGAACCGATGAAGCTCAGGACTCTCTCCTCAAGATCAAATTGCAGGAGGGCAAAGCCTGTGAAAAAATTCTGACCATTGAAGTTGCCCAAGATCGTATCAGTGAAGAATTTGAATCTTTCTATAAGGCCATAGCCCCACGCGCCAAAGTGCCCGGTTTTCGCCCCGGGAAAGTGCCCCGGGATGTCCTCGTCATGCATTACGAGAAGAATGCCAACGATTCGGTCCTTGAAACGCTGCTTTCGGATTCTCTTCCCAAGGCGCTTCGCGAAAAAGATCTGAGTCCCCTTACGACGCCCGAGATCAAGGACATCCAGTTCAGCAAAGAAAAGCTTTCTTACAAGGCCTATGTCGAGGTGCGTCCCAAGATCAAGCTTTCCCGCGTGACCGGATTAAACGTGAAAAGGGAAAAGGCCGTCGTGAAGCCCGAGGAGATAGAGAAGGCCCTCAAACAAACGCAGGAAATGCACGCCCAGTACAAGGCCGTTGAAGGCCGCGCGGCAAAGATGGGCGATTTTGTGATCACGGATTATGTTTGCACCGTCGAAGGCAAAGAAGTGGAAAAGCGTAATGACGATTGGATCGAACTTAAGGAAGAAGAATATCTGAAGAGTTTTTCGGCCCAGCTCGTTGGCGTCAACGTGGGGGATGAGAAAGAGGTTCAGATCTCTTTTCCCCAGGATATGGCGGATAAGCGCGCGGCCGGCAAGACGGCGATTTTCAAGATGAAGGTCAAGGAAATCAAGGAAAAGACGCTTCCCGCGCTTGATGATGAATTGGCCAAACAGGCCGGTGGGGACTATAAGGATTTGAACGATCTCAAGCAGAAGCTTACGGCAGATCTTGAGAAACGGGCGTCCGAGGAAAAAGAAGCCGCTTTCGAACGCGAGCTTCTGAATGAGCTCGTCAAGCATAACAAGATCGATCTCCCGGGAGGGCTTTTGCAGCGCCGGGCGGAATATCTGAGGGATCAGGCGCGTCAGCGTTTCATCCAGCAGGGCGGGACCGATGAGCTGTTTGACAAGGAAAAGGAAAAGACGGTCAAGGAATTCGAAGCCGAGGCGCGCCGTCAGATCCATATCGCTTTTCTTCTGGATGAGATCGCTGACACGCAATCGATCAAGGCGGACGAGTCGGATCTTGCCAAAAAGTATGAGTTCTTGAGCCAGCAATACCGCCAGCCGAAGGAAACGATCGAAAAATATTATGCGGGGAAAAATGAGGCCCGAGAGAGCCTCCGCGATCAGATCCGGAACGAAAAGGTCATCGATTTTTTAAAGCAGAACGCAAAAAACAAGTAACAGACCGCAGACCACAGACCACAGACTAAGACAAAAAAGTTTTTAGTCTGGAGTCTCGAGTCTGAAGTCTCGAGTCCTAATGGAGGTTCTATGAGCTACTTGGTACCGATGGTCGTTGAGCAGACAGGCAAGGGCGAACGTTCCTACGATATTTATTCCCGACTTTTGAAAGAACGCATCGTTTTTATCGGAACGCCGATCGATGACGTGATCGCGAACCTGATCATTGCCCAGATCCTTTTCCTCAATATGGAAGAACCGGGCAAGGACATCAATGTTTATGTCAATTCTCCGGGAGGTTCCGTGACGGCGGGTCTTGCGATCTATGACACGATGCGCTTCGTGAAATGCGATGTCGCGACCTATTGCCTTGGGCAGGCGGCCAGTATGGGGTCGCTTCTTCTCGCGGCCGGCACCAAGGGAAAGCGCTACGCGCTTCCGAATGCCCGAGTGATGATCCACCAGCCGTGGGGCGGAACTCAAGGGACGGCTTCCGATATTCATATTCAGGCCAAAGAGATTTTGAAGCTCAGGGATCAGTTGAACGGGATCCTTGCCCATCATACAGGACAGTCGCTTGAACGTATCGAGAAAGATACGGACCGCGATTACTTTATGTCCGCCGATGAAGCCAAGAATTACGGTATCGTTGATAACGTCATTACAAACCGCATGGAGATTCCAAAAACATGAGTCAGCCCACGATCCTTTTGACGCCCGGTCCTACACCCGTTCCTGAAGTCATCCGCAAGGTGATGGCGGAGCCGATCTATCACCATCGCACCCCGCGTTATCGCAAGATCTTCGGGGATGTGTCTGAGCGGCTAAAGAAAGTATTCCTGACGAAGAATCCTGTCTATACCTTCGCGGGTTCCGGGAGTTTGGCTATGGAGGCGGCTTTGGTTAATTTTCACTCCGCGGGGGACAAGGTCCTCGTGGTGGAGAACGGAAAATTCGCCGAGCGTTTCACTTTGATCGCCAAAGCGTTTGGGTTGAACCCGCTCAGCCTGAAAGTTCCGTATGGAGAGGCGCCGGATCCGAAACAGATCGAAGCCGCGCTTCAAAAAGATACGGACATCAAGGCAGTTTGCGTCCAGCTTTGTGAAACGTCGACAGCTGTTTTGAGCGACATTAAAGCGATTGGAGAGATCGTCGCAAAGACAAATGCGCTTCTGATCGTGGATGCCATTTCGGGGCTCGGTGCGGATCGCCTTGAAACCGATAACTGGCATGTGGATCTCGTGGTCAGCGGCTCGCAAAAAGCTCTGATGCTTCCTCCGGGGCTTGCGTTCCTGAGCGTAAGTGAAAAAGCCAAGAGCCGCATGGCGACGGCCAAATTGCCGCGTTTCTACTACGACCTCCGGTATTACGAAAAATCTCTGAAGGATAGTGATACTCCCTGGACGCCCGCTTTGACGCTTGTGATAGGGCTGCAGAAGTCTCTCGACCTCATTGAGCAGGAAGGGATCGAGAATGTTTTTAAACGCTGCGCCGCGAATGCGACTTTTACAAGGGAATCGCTCCAGAAAATGGGCTTGAAGCTTTTCTCGAAAGCAGCTTCTTCGACCGTGACGGCGGCTTGTCTTCCCGAAGGCGTTGACGGAGAAAAGCTTTGTGAGGTCATGCGTGACGAGAAGGGGATTGCGATGGCCGGCGGGCAGGGCGATCAGATGAAGGGTAAGGTCGTCCGCATTTGTCATATGGGAGCCATCACGAAACAGGACATTGAAAAGGGACTCAAAATTCTTGCGGAGACTCTCAAAGAAATGAAATCTTCTTCCGGTTCCTGTTGTTGCTCCTGTAAATAAGAGGAAATGAACCGGTGTGAAATCATTTCAACTGAGGAGATTTTAAAATGAAAATTCTTGTTTCGGATGCGTTGGGGCAGGGGGGGATGGACATCCTCCGCAAAGAGAAGAATATTCAAGTCGATGAGAAAGTGGGGCTTAAACCCGAAGAGCTCAAGAAGATCATCGGCGAATATGACGCGATACTTATTCGCAGCGCCACAAAGCTGACGGCTGATATCATTGAAGCCGGCAAAAAACTTCGAGTGATCGGCCGTGCGGGCGTCGGAGTGGACAACGTGGACCTTGATGCCGCTACGAAGCGCGGCATTATTGTCATGAATACCCCGGAAGGGAATACCATCTCGACGGCGGAACTCAGCTTCTCGATGATGATGGCCGTGGCGCGCAACATTCCCCAGGCTGATGCGCATGTGAAAAAAGGCGAGTGGAAACGCAATAAGTTTCAGGGGACGGAACTCAACGGCAAGACGCTTGGGATCGTCGGCTTCGGCCGCATCGGTCGCGAGGTTGCCAAGCGCGCGAGCGCCTTCAATATGAAGGTGATGGTATTCGATCCGTTCATTTCCAAGGAAAGCGTGAAACAATATCCCGTGGAATTCGTGGATGTTCCGACGCTCCTGAAGAATTCGGATTTCCTGACATTTCACACGCCGCTCACCAAAGAGACTCAGAATCTTCTTAATCATGAGACTTTTAAGCTCTGCAAAAAGGGCATTCGGATCATCAATTGTGCGCGCGGCGGTATAGTCGACGAGACAGCGCTGGCTGAAGCGATACAGAGCGGCCAGGTTGCCGGCGCCGCATTCGATGTGTTCGTTTCAGAACCTCCGGCGCCGGATCATCCGCTTTTGAAGCTTCCCCAGTTCATCTGCACGCCGCACCTCGGTGCCGTGACGCAGGAAGCTCAGGAGAATGTGGCTCTGGATGTTGCCAAGCAGGTGATCGATGCCTTGAATGACCGGGCCATCCGCAATGCCGTGAATCTTCCGAATCTCGATCCTGACACGCTCAAGGGGCTGAAACCCTGGCTCGTGCTCGCTGAAAAGATCGGCATGCTTTATGCGCAGCTTTTTAGCGGCAGTTTCAAAAAAGTGGAGATCCGGTTTGGCGGGGACCCGACGCGTTTTAACGTGGCGCCGCTTACCATGGCGGTGGTCAAAGGACTTCTCAAGCCGATCTGCGGGGATTCCGTGAATTTCATTAATGCTTTGGCCGTGGCCAAAGAGCGCGGGATTTCGATCACGGAAAGCCGCAGCGATGAGAATGAAGGCTTTACGAGTTTCATCGATGTGGAAGTGGTCCAGGGCAAAGAGACGCACCGGATCATGGGGACGCTTTTCAGCAATGAACCCCGCATCGTGCGCATCAATGAATTTATGATAGATGTGGTGCCAGAAGGTTGGGTGCTTTTCGTGAAGAATGATGATCTTCCCGGCGTGGTGGGGACTATCGGCACGGTGCTCGGGAAAAATGGTGTCAATATCGCGGAGATGTCGCTTGGCCGCGTCGGAAAAGGCAAGAAGGCTTATGCCATGACGGCGATCAATACCGACAGCGAAGTTCCCGCCAAAGTTGTGGCGCTGATCAAGAAGAACAAACTTGTGCTGGACGTTAAGGTAGTTAAATTATAAAAGAGGGGATCGAATGAACCGTATTCTGATCGGCGCCCAGTGGGGCGATGAAGGTAAGGGGAAGGTCATTGATCTTCTCGCTCGGAAAAGTGATGTCATTGTCCGCTATCAGGGCGGCAATAACGCGGGGCATACCATCAAGTTCAACGATCAGAAATTTGTTCTTCATTTGATCCCTTCCGGCATCCTCCATCCCGACAAGGTGTGCGTGATCGGGAACGGAGTCGTGATCGATCCTGAGGCCCTTTTTGAAGAGGTAGCGATCCTCGAAAAGGCCGGTATTAAGGTGAAGGGCAGGCTTTTTGTTTCCGACCAGGCTCATCTGATCTTCCCGTATCATAAGCTGATGGATCAGCTCAGGGAAGAATCCAGCAAGAAAGGCAAGGCGATCGGAACAACGAAAAAAGGGATAGGCCCTTGTTATGCGGATAAAATGGCTCGCGTCGGCATGCGGGTGGGAGATCTGAAGTCACTTTCCTATTTCAAGGACCGGCTTGCCTACGTTTTGAGAGAGCGTAATGATTTTCTCGGGAAAATGCATGGCGCTCATCCGTTCTCATTCCAGAAGATCTTCAATCATTTCAAGAAATACCGCGCGGGACTTCTGGGTTTTGCGCTTGATACACCCAAATTTCTCTACGATGCGACCAAGTCCGGAAAAGATATTCTGTTTGAAGGTGCGCAAGGCACGCTTCTCGATGTGGATCACGGGACCTATCCTTTCGTGACTTCCTCGAATGCTACGGTGGGCGGAGCGATCACGGGTTCGGGCATCAGTCCGACCTTCATTGACCGCGTGATCGGCGTGACGAAGGCTTACACGACGCGCGTGGGGGAAGGTCCTTTCCCAACGCAATTCCCGCCGCAGCTTATGAAGCGGGTCCAGACCAAGGGCGAGGAATTCGGCGCTACGACCGGGCGCCCGCGCCGTTGCGGCTGGTTTGACGCTGTGATCGCGCGCCATGCGGTACGCATCAACGGACTCGATGAGCTGGCGATCATGAAGCTTGATATATTGTCAGGTTTGCCGGAGCTTAAGATCGCGACGGCCTATCGCGTGAACGGCAAGATCACGAAAGATTACCCGCACGCCATTTTTGAATTCTCCAAAGCCAAACCTGTCTATGAAACCTGGAAAGGCTGGCAGGAGGATATCACGAATGTACGGCGCTGGAACCAGCTGCCCGCGAATGCCCGCCGCTATCTAAAACGGATCGAAAACCTCATGGAAACTCCGATTAAGATAGTTTCCGTCGGCAGTAAACGCAATCAGACCATTTTCCTCTAGGACCTCTCATGCCAAATCCGATCCCTCAGCATGTTGCGATCATCATGGATGGCAATGGGCGATGGGCGAAGAAGCAAGGCCTTTTGAGAGTTCAGGGACACGAAGTCGGTGTCCAGCGCATCGAAGAGATCATTCAAGCCGCCCGAGACAAAGGGATCCGCTACCTGACCCTTTACGCTTTCTCCAAGGAGAACTGGCGCCGCCCCAAAGAAGAAGTCGCTTTTTTGATGGGACTTTTGTCCGCTTACCTGGATAAGAAGATCGAAACCCTGATCAAGAACAATTGTGTTTTTAACGTGATCGGTGAAATAGGGGATCTTGCCGATATCTTGCAAAAAAAACTTACACAGGCCATGGAAAAATCTAAAAAGAATACGGGCCTTGTGGTGACCTTTGCATTAAGCTATTCAAGCCGCCGGGAGATCTTGCGGGCATGTCGGAATATCGCGGAGCAGGCGGTGAGCGGCGCGATCAAGCCCTCTGAGATCACTGAGGAAAGTATCTCTCAAAATCTCTATACAGCCGGGATGCCGGATCCGGAGCTTTTGATCCGCACGAGCGGGGAGATGCGTATCAGTAATTTTCTTTTGTGGCAGATCTCTTACGCTGAGCTTTATATCACTCAAAAATTCTGGCCCGAATTTACCCGGGATGAATTCGAAAAAGCCCTTGAAGATTACCGCGGGCGGGAACGGCGTTTCGGCGACACCTGCGCAACTGCCGGAGGGAAAATATGAATCAGCTTTTGAAGCGGATCTTGATATCGGCGGTGCTGATCCCCGTTTCTGTCGCGTCCATTTTTTATCTACCGCACTGGTTTTTCTTTTTGCTGGTCGAAGCCTTTATCCTGATGGGGCTAAACGAGTTCTTCTCTCTCGCGGAACAGAAGGGGCTTCTGGTCCATCGGGGGTTCGGGCTTTTCTTCGGCGCGCTTCTTCCTTTTTCCGCCTATTTTTCTCTTCAACCTACGAATCTTCTGATGGTGATCGTGGCGCTTTTCATTTTTCTCGTCAATCGCCGTTCTCCGGACAAAACCATTACGAGTGTTTCCGTGAGCGTGTTCGGGATCATCTATGTCGCGTGGTTTTTTTCATATCTTATCAAGATCAAGCTTTTGCCGGAAGGATCGGCCTGGGTGGCCTACACGATCCTGACCGTGAAAGGTGGGGATATGGCCGCCTATTTCATCGGAAAAAAATTCGGGAAAACAAAATTGCTTGAGCACGTCAGTCCCAAAAAATCCATCGAAGGAGCGATCGCCCAGATGATCGCGACGGTCGGTCTTTCGGTTGGCTCCGGCTTCTACCTTCATGTCTCAGTGGTCCATTTGCTGATCCTCGGGATCGCGGTCGGTTTTCTTGCGCTTTTAGGGGACCTCGCGGAAAGTTTGATCAAGCGCGACGCAGGGGTCAAGGATTCCGGAAATATCCCGGGACTCGGCGGCATGCTGGATGTGATGGATAGCCTTCTTTTTACCGTCCCGGTCGTTTATTTTTATCTGACCGTGATCCTGGGTCTTGAAAGATTATGAAGCATCTTTCAATTCTCGGCTCCACGGGTTCCGTGGGGGAAAACACCCTTCGCGTAGTACGCATTCACCCCGAGCTTTTTTCGATAAAAGCCCTTGCCGTTAAAAAGAATACCGAGAAGCTTTATGAGCAGGCCGTGGAATTCCGTCCCAAAGTGGTCTGCATCTATGATCCCAAAAAGGCCCGTGAAGCCGCCCCCCGATTTAAGCGTTTGAAAATTCGCGTTGTCACGGGGGAAGAGGGCCTTGAGGAGGTTGCGACCCTATCCGGGGTTCACCAAGTGATCTGTGCCATGGTCGGGGCTGCAGGGCTAAAACCCATTTTTGCCGCCGTGCGCGCAAAAAAAACCGTAGCGATCGCCAATAAAGAACCGCTCGTAATGGCTGGGAAACTGCTTCTCGATCTTGCGGAAAAGGCCGGCGTGGCGGTCCTTCCGATCGATAGTGAGCACTCGGCGCTTTGGCAATGCCTGGAAAAACATGATCCCGCTTTTGTGAAAAGGCTTATTATTACGTCGTCTGGGGGGCCCTTCCGGAATCTGAAAGGATCTCTCGCGCGGATCACGCCTGCTCAGGCGCTCAATCATCCCAAGTGGAAGATGGGCCCCAAGATCACGATCGATTCGGCGACGATGATGAATAAAGGGCTCGAAGTGATCGAGGCGGCTAATTTGTTTCACATCCCCGCGGGAAAGATCGATGTGCTGGTCCATCCGGAGGCGATTGTGCATGCTCTTGTGGAGTTTGTGGACGGTTCCCATCTTGCGCATCTTGGGGTGACGGATATGCGGCTTCCGATCCAGTACGCCTTGAGCTATCCCGGGCGGTTGGAAGATCATTTACCCCGTCTTGATCTGACACAGCTAGCGTCGCTTCATTTCGAGAAGCCGGACCGGAAGCGTTTTCCTTGTTTGGACCTGGGTTATACGGCAAGCAAGATCGGCGGAACGATGCCGGCTGTTTTGAATGCCGCAAACGAAGTGGCTGTAGAGGCCTTCTTGGGCGGTCGCATCGGGTTTCTTGAGATCCCGAAGAGCATCGAAAAAACCATGCGTACACATCGACTCATTTATAAACCGGTCCTGGCCGATATTTTTGCGGCAGATGCCTGGGCTCGCGAAACTGCTGAGGAGCTTTTATGAATTCACTGATCTCGATCTTACCGGCCCTTATTGTTTTTGGTATTCTCATTATTGTTCATGAATTCGGGCATTTTATCGCGTGCCGTCTTTCCAAAGTCCGTGTCGAGAAATTCTCGATTGGGTTCGGCCCGGAGCTCCTTCATTGGCAGTCCGGAGAAACCCGGTTCTCCATCTCGCTTTTTCCGCTCGGCGGGTTCGTCAGTCCCGCCGGCGAAGAGGCCTCCAAAGTCGGGCCGGAAGGGCCGAGGCCCGGGGATTTCCTCGCCGCACCGGTTCTTTCTAGGATCTTTATCGTGGTGTCGGGCGTGGCGATGAATTATGTTTTGGCGTTCCTTGTTTTTTGGGCGGTTTTCATGGTCGGAAGGCCGCTGCCGGGGACGGTGGTCGGGGGTTTTGTGAAAGGGTATCCCGCCGAAGCCAGCCTCTTGAAAGCAAGTGACAAAATACTTAAAGTGAATGATCAGACTGTCGCGAACTGGAAAGATATTCTCGACAAATTCGATCAGGCGTCCGAGGGCATGATCAAATTGAATATCGAACGTCCGGTGCCAAGCGCCGGGCCGCAGCTTTTAACGATCCAGATCAAGCCTAAGGTTGAAGATGTTCGGGACATGTTTGGCAAAGCCGTGCGCATGAAACGAGTCGGGATCACCCCGGATCCTGCGGTGTACGTTACGGAGCGATACGGACCCGTTCAGTCGTTGGCAAAGGCTTGGGAGGTGGAGCGCTTCCACACCGTGTTGACGCACAAGGCTCTTTTCTATCTCATGACGGGGCAAGTGTCGCCTAAGAATCTGATGGGGCCGCTGGGGATCATCCAGATCAGCGGACAGGCCGCAAAAGCGGGGATCGCGGCGCTTTTACAGCTTTTGGCGATCCTGAGCGTGTCGCTTGCGGTGATCAATTTGCTGCCGTTCCCGGCGCTCGACGGCGGGCACCTGGTATTCCTTCTCTTCGAGCTTATCACGCGCAGGCGTATCAGTCCTGTATGGCAGGAGAGGATCACCACCGGAGGATTCTTTCTCCTCATGGCGCTTATGGCATTCGTCCTTTATAATGACGCCGTCAATCTTTCGATCCTGGATAAATTAAAGCATCTTTTTCATCTAAAATAAAAAAAAAGGGGGTCTGACCCCTTTATTAAGACGAGGCGATAAAAACATGCGTTGGACACAAACCCTCATCCCCAGTCTCCGGAATGTTCCTAAAGATGCCGAGGCCATCAGCCATCAGCTTGCTCTGCGAGCCGGCCTTATCCGCCAGCTTTCTTCCGGTGTTTACAGTTATCTGCCGCTCGGCTTCCGGACGCTTCTGAAGATCATCGGGATCATCCGCGAAGAAATGAACCGCGCCGGCGCCAGTGAGGTCTTGATGCCCGCGCTTCATCCTGCCGAGATCTGGAAAAAATCCGGCCGCTATGAGACGCTTGGCGCCGACAAGCTTGCTTTCAAGAACCGAGCGGGCCATGAGTTCGTGCTGGGTCCCACGCATGAGGAGATCATTACGGAGCTCGTCGGAAGCAATATCAAATCTTTCCGCGATCTGCCGCTCAACCTTTTTCAGATCCAGAACAAGTTCCGGGATGAGGCCCGTCCTCGTTTCGGCGTGATCCGCACCAAGGAATTCATCATGAAAGACGCTTACAGCTTTGACGTTGATGAAAAGGGTCTTGACGTGCATTACCAGAAAATGTATGACGCGTATCACCGCATCTTTACGCGCTGCGGTCTGAAGTTCCAGGTCGTTAACGCGGACACGGGTATGATGGGCGGCAAAATGAGCCAGGAATTCATGGTGATTTGTCCGTACGGAGAAGACCGTGTCGCGAGTTCTGAAGACGGTTACCTTGCGAGCCAGGATATCGCGGAGCGCGGCAAACCTGTGGACCCGCTGCCAGCGACGATCGACCTGCAGCCGGAGACCTTTGACACGCCTAATCTAAGGACGATCGAGGAGATCTCAAGCAAGTTCAAGATCCCGGCGCGCCAGATCATCAAGACGCTGATCTTTATGGCGGATGGCAAGACGGTTGCCGCGCTTGTGACGGGGGACAGTGAAGTGAATGAAGGGAAACTGCGCAAGCTTATCGGAGCGAAGGAGCTGCGTCAGGCTGAGGCTCATGAGATCCGTGAGGCTACAGGCGCTCCGGTTGGGTTTGCAGGGCCGGTGGGGCTTAAGATACCGCTTTACGCGGACTGGGACGTCTTGGGCATTGCTGACGGTGTTAGCGGAGCGAATGAGCAAGATAAGCACCGAAAACACGTCGTGGCAGGCCGTGATTTTACGCCGACCGCCACAGGTGACATTCGGTTCGTAAAAGACGGCGATCTCGCGCCGGACGGCAAAAGCAAACTCGCGCTCACGACCAGCATGGAGATCGGGCATATTTTTAAGCTCGGTACCCGTTATTCCGAATCCATCGGCGCGCATTTTCTGGATGACAAAGGCGAGCGCAAGCCCGCGATCATGGGCTGCTATGGGATCGGCGTGAATCGCATCCTTGCCGCTTCGATCGAGCAGCATCACGACTTGAAAGGGATCAAGTGGCCCGAAGCGATCGCTCCCTTCGCTATTGAGATCATTACCGTGAATCACGCCGATGAAAAGGTCCGTTCGGCGGCTGAAAAGATCTATGAAGAGTTTACAAAGGCCGGCAAAGACGTTCTTTTTGATGACCGCGATGAACGGGCCGGCGTGAAGTTCAACGATGCGGATCTTATCGGTATTCCCAAGCAGATCGTCGTAGGCGAGCGCAGCCTCAAAGAGGGTAAAGTCGAGGTCAAGTGCCGCCAGACGGGGGGGACAAAACTTGTTCAGTTGGAAGGTGTTATCTCCTCCATATAGTTTTATCGCCAGTGGGTACAACGTGCGGCGGTCAACGATCGACGTAAAAATAAAAACCGTAGTCTCGTTACGCGTTAACCGTTGATCGCAATGATGATCTGGCCTAAGAAGTTCATTCATCTCGACATGGACGCGTTCTTCGCGGCCGTAGAACAACGGGACGATCCGGCACTGCGCGGCAAGCCCGTGATCGTGGGCGGTAACCCGCATAGCCGCAGCGTCGTAAGCACCTGTTCCTATGAAGCCCGGAAGTTCGGCGTTCATTCCGCAATGCCGTCCGCTCAAGCTCATCTTCTACACCTGAAAAAGTTAAGTCCTTATAAATAAAGGGGATACAAAAATCGAAAACGCCTAGTGCCAAGGATTTCTATCATTTTTGTACCAATTTAGGCGGAATGGCAATCCCGA
>Ga0114951_10003764_pt1 | contig 15418 bp, 12 predicted proteins | sample AM7aDNAmetaG_FD_88677 | JGI IMG/M metagenome (GOLD analysis project Ga0114951, IMG submission 88677) | Freshwater microbial communities from Finland to study Microbial Dark Matter (Phase II) - AM7a DNA metaG | ecosystem: Environmental > Aquatic > Freshwater > Lake | place: Finland: Lake Alinen...
AAGGCAATGACAATCATTCCGGCAGCTACACCAAAAGTTAAAGAATCGGGATATAATGGCTACGGGAAATTTATGCCTACCATGACACGTGAGCAGAGAACTGCTGCCTTTCGCGACATAGCAAACACCAGTGAATTGGAGCGCCTCTGCAATGGCAAGCATAATGCTATACAGATCAAACAGATGCTCGACACGGAATTCCCGAAGGAGTCTTCACTCAAGGCAATCATTGACTATATCGATCTATTAAAGACTGCGGGGCTTGTAACCCTCGCGAACGCTCGGAAATAGGCTCGCTTACGCTCGCTAATAGGCTCCCTTCGGTCGCTAATTATTAATTAGTGAGCGCAGCGAACCAATTAGGAGCGCAGCGACCTCTTAACGGAGCGAAGCGGAGTGTAAAATCGGTGTATTCCCTCGTTTACCGCTTTTACTTCCTCAACGGTATAGAAGGCTTTGGGATTGAATTCATTGAGGATGGAGGCTATTTTCGGAATTTCCGGTCGCTTGATGATCGTAAAAACAACATCAACGGTTCCGGTGCTTCCCTGAGCGGTATGATAGGTAACCCCATATCCGGCATCCTTAAGTTGGATGATAAGTGGCTCGGCCGGTACACGGCTGATAACACGTATTGCTACATAACCTATGGCGATCCTTTCTTCCAGAATGATCCCGATAAAATTTCCGGTAGCAAAGCCGGAGCAGTAGGCCAGATAGTAATACCAACGATCAAGGTTCTGGAGGATTTTGGTCATAGCCATCAGCCAGATAAAAACCTCAAAGAAACCCAGTAAAGGCGCCAGATAACGATAACCTTTGGATACGAAAATAATACGGACTGTTCCGATGGAGACATCGCAGATCCGCGCACAAAAGATCAGCAGCGGTACAATGATTATTCCCCAATAGTCGAACGCCATATTACCTCCATTTAATTACTTTTCCTTTATTTCCTGCCATCCAAACGGCCCCCCTGTTGGGTACAACCTCCAGAGTATGAAAACCATCCTTGCTGATTTCGGTCCAGCTTTTACCCGAATCCTGCGACATCCAAACTCCGGGAGGGCCGCAAGCCACGATTGTTTCCGCATTTATCCAGCAAATACATTCCATAAACGGCACTTGCGATGCACCCTCCGGAACAGTAAAGGTAAGACCATTATCAAGCGACAGTGCAATATTGGTTCCGGTAATAGTCATTTTTTGATAATTGCCACCTGCGGCAGCCAGATGTTCAGCAGCACCTTTAGCGATGGAGAAAGCTCCGGCAGCAGGATCGCCCTGCAAGAAAGGAAGGGCCGATACCTCCCACGTTTTACCGAAATCTGAGGACCGGAATATGCGGGCAACCGAACCTCCGGTAGCCAGATAACAGGAACCATCAGGATTGACATCCAGACTGGTGCCACTTGCTGCAAAGGCATATTCACCTTTAATCAGATCAGGTATCCTGTCAGGTTTCAGCCGCGACCAGGTAAATCCCCCATCTTTTGTTTCCAGGAGGTATGGCTTTTCGTCAACCGGATCACCGATGAGGAGTCCATGCTTTTTATCGAAAAAATCCAATCCATCGAAGAAAGCTTTAGGATCAGTGTTCTGATAAGTGAGGACCCATGATTTCCCTGCATTTTCGGTCCTGTAAATGGCAGAGCCTTTACCGGGGCCGGCGCTCATCAGCAAAGCCACGCGGGCAGAAAAGCCTTGAACATCACGAAAATCAAGTTTTCCAGCACCCGGTATCGTATCATGGTACCAGGTATATCCTCCATTATGAGTTACTGAAAACTCTCCTTTTGTACCCGAAACCCAGATCACTTTTTTAGAGACTACGTTGAGCCCCCGGATGGTCCCGGTCATGCCCGACTGCTGGCTGGTGAAGCCGGATTGGGCATTGAGGGATGGGAAGGTAAGGAGGAGAAGGAGGATTGGTAGCTTCATAATCACAGAGTCTTTATGGGGGTGAGGCAAATTAGGGCAAGAGGGCAGCAAGGCAAGACGGCAGGAAGGAAAGCCCAAAAATAAAAAATTATAAGGCCCACTTAATCAGATTATTACTTACTTATTTAATACTTTACTTTTTGCCTTTCTGCCCTCTTGCCCTCTTGCCCTATTTTGCCTCACCCCCGTTCGGTAATAAAGGTTATGCCCGGCTTTGAATCAGTACTTCAAGAATCTGGATGGCAGCTTTCGGAATGCTGGTGCCAGGTCCGAATATACCAACGACACCCAGATCATAAAGGTATTGATAATCCTGTGGTGGTATAACTCCTCCGACTATGACCATAATATCATCGCGGCCCAGTTTTTTCAATTCTTCGATCACTTGGGGTACGAGGGTTTTATGTCCGGCGGCAAGGCTTGAAATACCCAGAACATGCACATCATTGTCAACAGCATCTTTTGCTGCTTCGGCAGGAGTCTGAAACAGCGGTCCCATGTCCACATCGAATCCGATATCGGCATAACCGGTAGAAACAACTTTTGCTCCGCGGTCGTGACCATCCTGGCCCATTTTGGCTACCATGATTCTCGGACGGCGACCTTCGAGGGCGGCAAACTGATCGGCCAGATCACGAGCTTTCTGGAAATCTTCGTTTCCAGAATACTCAGATGCATAAACTCCTGATATAGAACGTATCACAGCATTGTATCTCCCAACAATTTTCTCACAAGCATACGAAATTTCACCCAAAGATGCACGTTTTTTTGCGGCATCCACCGCGAGTTCGAGCAGATTACCTTCGCCGGTTTCCACACAGCGCGTAATAGCCTCAAGTGAAGCCTGACATTCAGCTTCGTTTCTTTCGGCACGCAGTTTATTCAGCCGTTCAATTTGTGAAAGTCTGACCTTGGTATTATCCACATCGAGGGTTTCGATAGGATCCTGCTTATCGAGTTTATACTTATTTACTCCAAGAATGGTATCCTGACCGCTGTCGATTCGAGCCTGTTTACGGGCAGCAGCTTCCTCGATACGCATTTTTGGCACCCCGGTTTCCACGGCCTTCGACATACCACCTAATTCCTCCACCTCTTCAATTAGCTTCCAAGCTCTTTGGGCCAGTTCATGAGTCAGCGACTCAACATAATAGGAACCTGCCCAGGGATCAACCGAACGGCAGATTCCGGTTTCATCCTGAATATATATTTGAGTATTACGGGCAATACGTGCCGAAAAATCGGTTGGCAGAGCAATTGCCTCATCGAGGGCATTGGTATGCAGGCTCTGGGTATGTCCGAGGGCAGCCGCCATTGCCTCAACGGCAGTACGGGTAACATTATTGTACGGATCCTGCTCCGTGAGGCTCCAGCCTGAGGTCTGTGAGTGAGTGCGGAGTGCAAGGGATTTCGGATTTTTCGGGTTAAACTGCTTAACGAGTTTGGCCCAAAGCATCCGAGCGGCCCTCATCTTGGCAATCTCCATAAAATGATTCATGCCGATACCCCAGAAAAAGGAGAGCCTGGGGGCAAAAGCATCAATATCCAGACCAGACTGCACGCCGGTTCTGAGATATTCCAGACCGTCGGCCAGTGTATATGCCAACTCGATATCAGCAGTACCGCCAGCTTCCTGAATATGGTAGCCTGATATGCTTATTGAGTTGAATTTCGGCATGTTTTTCGAGGTATATCCGAATATATCCGCAATAATCTTCATGCTGAAAGCAGGCGGATAGATATAAGTATTCCGCACCATAAATTCCTTCAGGATATCATTCTGAATGGTGCCCGAGAGCTCCTCGAGTTTAGCTCCCTGCTCGAGTGCTGCCACGATATAAAATGCCATGATCGGCAAAACGGCACCGTTCATGGTCATGGAAACTGACATTTTGTTCAGCGGGATTGAATCGAAGAGCACTTTCATGTCCAGAATAGAATCGATGGCCACACCGGCTTTTCCGACATCGCCCTCCACCCTTGGATGATCGGAATCGTATCCGCGGTGAGTAGCGAGATCGAAGGCCACCGAAAGGCCCATCTGCCCGGCAGCCAGGTTGCGGCGATAGAAGGCATTTGATTCCTCAGCCGTTGAAAATCCGGCATACTGGCGGATAGTCCAGGGCTGCATGACATACATGGTTGAGTAAGGTCCGCGCAGATAGGGAGGCAAGCCGGCCGCAAAATTAAGATGCTCCATATTAGCCAGGTCATCAGCGCTATATATTGGTTTTACCGGAATCTGTTCCGGGGTCATCCATGGTTTCGAAAAATCAGGTCTCATAACTTCTATTTCTTTAAGATGAGAGAGTTGAACGTTGATAAAGTCTGGAGGACATTACTCCTGACATGGATAAAATGCTGAATTCCGGCAGATTTCAACTGATCCATAATTTCCTTCGGATATCCCGCAATCACCGGGATGGCTTTGGTGCCAAGGGCAGCGGCAAAAGCGGCGCCTAAGGTGGCATATTCATCATCGGAAGAGCAGAGCACAACGATATCGGCTTTCGCTTTAACCGCGGCATCAATCCCCTCTTCCAGGGTAGAAAATCCGGGATTGTCAATGACTTTATAACCTGCACAGCCAAAGAAATTGCAGGCAAAAGTTGCACGCGCTTTCCGCATGGCCAGGTGGCCGATTGTCAGCATGAAAGCAACTGGTTTCACTCCCGATCTTTCGGTTGCGAAACGAATGGCTTCAAATCCTTCGGCGGCACGGTATAAATTCAGGGGCTGAGCCTCAGCCATATCTGTATCCATGATTTTTGCACGGACACGGTCGCTATCGGCTTTTTGAAGCATTTCATCTTCCGGATTCGGATATTGGTTGGTTCCGAGCAGAGTCTCTCTCCGGTGAGCAATATTCTGATCGCGTTCCATCGCGGCGGACACTATCGCATCCTGAATCCTGCCTTCGTAGAATTCATTGGTATAACCTCCAGCCTCCTCAATTTCCTGGAGCAGTTTCCACGCCACTTCAGCGATGGAAGATGTGAGGGTTTCAATATAATAGGAACCTGCAGCCGGATCGAAAACCTTATCGAAATAAGCCTCTTCCTTAAGCACTACCTGTTGGTTACGGGCAATCCGCTCAGCAAATTCGGTAGGTACTTCAAACGGAAAATCAAAAGGAAGAACGGTCATGGAATCAACACCAGCCAAAGCGGCTGACATTGCTTCCGTGGTATTTCTCAGTAAGTTGACATAAGGATCGTAAACAGTTTGATTCCAGCGCGATGTTTCTGCGTGGATCTGCATCGGGGGAATTTCGCTTTTATCCAGCTCATAAGCCTCCAGAAGCCTGCTCCAAAGCATTCTTGCAGCCCGGAACTTCGCTATCTCCATGAAATAGTTCGACCCGATCGCAAAATGGAACGATATTTTTGAAGCAATCAGTTCAGTCGGTACCGAAAAGTCGCTTAATAAATCGATGTATTGACTCGCCTGCGCAAAAGAGTATGCTAATTCCTGGGCGATAGTTGCCCCTGCCTGATGGAAATTCCGGCCATGAATACCGATGATTTTTAAGTCGGGAAACCGTTCCGATTTTTCGAGCCAATCGGCTATTTCGCCAAGCTCGTCGTCTGTTTCAAACTCAAATGAGCCATAAAGGCTGAAACCTCCGAGCATGTCCCATTCGCAGGAGCCATGAACTTTTTCGGGGTTAAGGTTGCCATTGTCGGCCATTTCATGGAGGACTTCCAAAACTATCGAGGGCATGAATCCTTCGAAATTGAACTCAGCCTTATCAAACGGCAGATCTTTAAAAAACTCCCTGACTTCATCTGCGGTATGTGGTTCTTCCAGATTGAAGCCGATAGATTGGGCTCCGCGCTCAATGAACCAGAGGGCTTTTTCCTTTGCCTGATCAAAATCTGTTATTTCGATATCCTGCCGTATCAACCAGGAATTTGACCGGCCATCATCGGCCTTTAAAAATCCAAACTCCAAAGGATTGAAATCGCTGCTTTTGAGCTTTTCAAGATCTTCGGCACGATAATAAGGCTTTACCTGAATACCTTCGGGACTGGTCCAAATCAATTTTTTTGCGTAATCGGCTCCCTTGAGGTCTTTCAGGATCGCCTGTTCCCACTCTGGTGTTGAGATGGGAGGAAACTCGTTGAAAAGCTTCCGGGTTTCATCATCCTTCATCATAATTAATCTTCTTTAGGATTCGGGCGCAAAGTTACGGGTTTAAAGCGAACGCAAAACGCCGTCAAAACTGACTTTTGTCACTTGGTGCTTATAGAGGTTTTCCTTTCCTTTACTATAAATTACTAAAACTCAACACCGTGAAAACCCGGTTCATCTCTGCAGCAGCAATTATCTTTCTGATCGTTGCACAATTTTCATGTATCCAGGTCCCGACCGATCTTACACGGGAGAGCATCATCCCGCGCCCGGTTTTGGTTCAGCCTACTGCGCTGTCATTTAAGCTGACCGATAAAACCGACATTTATGTATCAGGACAGTCGGATGAAATAAAATCTATCGGCAATTATCTGGCTGACAAGCTAAATCCTTCAACTGGCTTAAGATTTGAAGTTAAAACTACATCGAAAGCTCCACATAATGGGAATATCTACCTAATACTAGATCCTGATATTCCGGGCATTGGGGAAGAAGGGTATGAAATCAGCATCACTAAAAAGATGGTACAGATTTCTGCCGTCAAACCGGCCGGATTGTTTTACGGGGTCCAGACGCTTCTGCAGATCCTGCCTGCAAAGGTTGAATCGCCGACTATTCAGGAGGGTCCATGGAGTCTGGCTACCGGTACCATCAAGGATTATCCGGATTATGGCTATCGTGGTGCCATGCTTGATGTTGCGAGGCACTTTTTTAAGGCAGAGGATGTTAAAAGACTGATCGATCAGATGGCCCGGTATAAGATGAACCGGCTGCATCTTCACCTTGCGGATGATCAGGGATGGCGCATCGAGATAAAATCATGGCCCAATCTGACCACTACTGGTGGCAGCACCCAGGTTGGAGGGGCAGCAGGCGGGTTTTATACCCAGGCAGAGTATACGGATATCGTAAAGTACGCACAGGCACGCTATATCACTATCATTCCGGAGATCGATATGCCCGGCCACACCAATGCCGCACTGGCCTCCTATGCCGAGCTGAACTGCAATGGCAAAGCCACGAAACTTTATACTGGGACCGATGTGGGTTTCAGCACGCTTTGCACTTCCAAGGAGATCACTTATCAGTTTATTTCAGATGTTTTCCGTGAGATAGCCGTCATAACGCCCGGACCTTATATTCATATTGGAGGCGACGAATCGCACGTGACCAAAAAAGAAGATTATATTCCGTTTATCAGCAGGGTGCAGGAAATTGTTACATCGGTTGGCAAAATCCCAATGGGATGGGACGACATAGCGCTCTCGACATTAAAACCAGGCACCGTTTGTCAGCACTGGGCAACGGTTGAAAATGCCGTTAAGGCTACCGGTCAGGGTGCCAAGCTTGTTCTTTCCCCGGCCAGCAAGGCTTATCTGGATATGAAATATGACTCGGCAACCACCCTGGGACTCCATTGGGCCGGGTATGTTGAAGTGGACAAGGGATATTCGTGGGATCCCGCGAGCTATGTTCATGGTGTTACCAAAGCCGGTATTCTGGGTATTGAGGCTGCCTTGTGGACCGAAACCATCACCAATAAAGAGGAGATTGATTATATGGTTTTCCCGCGTTTGCCGGGATATGCCGAGATTGGCTGGACCCTGTCATCGATGCGGTCATGGGACGAATATAAAGTAAGATTAGGCAAGCAGGGCGAAAGGTTTAAGGCGATGGGGATCAACTTTTACAGGTCGCCGAAGGTCGCGTGGTAGTAGTAAAGGCAAAAAGGCAGGAGGGCAAAAAGGCAAGAAGTAAAGTTATAAGTCAAAATTGAAAAGACTTAAGGGTGCATTCTGGAGCAACGCTATTAAAGACGGACACTTAAAACTTTTTTCTCAAAACTTACTTCTTGCCTTTTTGCCCTCCTGCTCTTTTGCCCTTTTGCCCTTGCAGGGGCGGAATTGAGGTGGATCGCTACTTGGAGGCAACGATATTGATTTCAGCCAGTTCGCGGCCTACCTGTCTGATGCCGTTCATGATTCGTTCCAGTTGAGCTGGAGAAGGTTTCTTTTGTCCGCTGATATATTGAGCCAAAAGACTTTGGTTCATTTTGATGCGCTTACATAAGGCAGATGCGTTGATCACACTATAAAACTCAAAAAACTGAGGGAGATCCAGGGAAATACGGATATCTTCCAGGGTAACAACCTTACCATCATCTTCGAAATGCAAATTTATAGCCTCCAATATATTGGACCGTAATTCTTCCATATCAGATCCAACCGTATATACCATATAATCTGTGGCATATGCGGAATACCCAGTATTGGTCACCTCGACGATAAATTCAATTTTCTTCATTTTGATTCTTCTTAGCTTTATTTACCTGCTTGAGTATCTTGCTTTGCAACCCCTTACCCACTTCTTTGGCACCATGCATAGGCACTGTTACCTGAATATCATTTTCTTTGTGCCTCAGAATAAGGTGACTTCCGTTCTGTCGGACGATGTACCATCCGTTAGACAATAAATACCGAATAAACTGTTTATTTTTCATTACAAAAGTAATAAATTTATTACCTGCGACAAATTCTCAAATAGTGCTGCCTGCTAAATGTCATGGTCAGGGACGGGGTCCCGTTTTTCAACGGGATGACAAAGAAGGGTTTGGTACAGAGGACACTTCTGAACGATGCTTTTTGGTACTTCGGGGGGTTTTACTTTTCTTTGCGCCTAAATTTCAAAAACTTATCACGTGAAAATCGAAAACAATCTTGTCGTCCAGATACATTACACCTTGAAAGATGATCAGGGTGAGATCCTTGACAGTTCAGCCGAACATGGTCCATTGCCTTATATACATGGTGTCGGGGCATTGATTCCGGGACTGGAAAAAGAGTTGACCGGCAAAAAAGCTGGCGATAAATTCACAGCGGTGATTGCTCCGGCTGACGGCTATGGCGATTACGATAAGGAACAGGTATTTCAGGTTCCGGCCGATGGTTTCGATGGTGACGACGAACTGGAATTAGGCATGCAGGTTCAGCTCGATTCGGAGAATGGACCGATGACAGCAACGATAACCGCTATCGATGGTGAAGAGGTAACCCTCGACCTGAATCATCCTCTCGCAGGTGTCAGCCTACATTTCGATGTTGAAGTGGTTGAAGTTCGCGAAGCCACCAAGCAGGAGCTCGAACACGGGCACGTGCATACGCCGGGGCATCATCACCATTAGGATCGAAGAAGAAGATCGGTGGACGAAAGAAAGATCGGCAGAGTTGTCATCCCCGCGAAGGCGGGGACCCCGTCCCTAACAGCGACATTATCTTGAGGTTAAACCATCTTCTTCGGATCGACCCAGAGGGTGAATTCGGCGTCGGTGACATAGCCAAGTTTCATGGCAGCCTGCCGGAGGGATAATCCTTCCTTGTGTGCCTTTTTCGCAATCTCGGCTGATTTTTCGTATCCGATATGCGTATTCAGCGCAGTCACCAGCATAAGTGAATTTTCCACATGCCGTTCAATAACCGGGTAGTTCGGTTCAATCCCGATTGCGCAGTTATTGTTGAACGATACGCAGGCATCGCCGAGTAACCGTGCCGAGGTGAGGAAGTTGGCTATAATAACGGGCTTGAAAACGTTCAGCTCAAAATGGCCGAGCATTCCACCGATACCTATTGCAACATCATTCCCCATAATCTGGGCACAAACCATCGTCATTGCTTCGATCTGAGTCGGATTAACCTTGCCAGGCATTATGGATGAGCCCGGTTCGTTTTCCGGAATGGAGATCTCACCGATACCGCTTCTGGGGCCTGATGAAAGGACGCGAATATCGTTAGCTATTTTCATGAAGCTGACGGCAAGCATTTTCAGGGCACCATGTGATTCCACGATGGCATCATGGGCAGCCAGTGATTCAAATTTATTTTCGGCTGAAACAAACGGATAGCCGGTGAGTTGTGCAATTTTTGCGGCCACGAGTTCGGCATAACCTTTCGGGGCATTGATGCCGGTACCCACTGCGGTGCCTCCCAAAGCCAGTTCGCTCAGGTGGGCCAGTGAATTCCGCAAAGCTTTCAGACCATGGTCGAGCTGCGACACATATCCGGAGAATTCCTGCCCGAGAGTCAGTGGTGTGGCGTCCATAAAATGGGTACGGCCGATCTTGACAATCTCCATAAAGGCTTTTGATTTGGCTGCCAAAGTATTGCGCAGCAGCTCAATGCCCGGGATTGTCGTTTCGATCAGGATTTTATAAGCGGCGATATGCATGGCGGTCGGGAAAGTATCGTTCGATGACTGCGATTTGTTCACATCATCATTCGGGTGAACCAGACGGGTACCTTCGCCCAGTTTATTACCCAACAGTACGTGGGTGCGGTTGGAGATCACCTCGTTGAGGTTCATATTCGACTGGGTGCCGGAGCCTGTCTGCCAGATCACCAATGGGAATTCTCCATTGTGCTTGCCAGCCAGTATCTCGTCGCATACCTCGCCAATTAGTTTAGCCTTTTGTTCTGTCAATACACCCAGGTCCTGATTTGTAAGAGCGGCAGCCTTTTTCAGGTAAGCAAATGCCATGATAATTTCGTGCGGCATGGAACCGGGCTCACCGATTTTGAAGTTGTTGATGGAGCGCTGAGTCTGAGCTCCCCAGTACTTATTGGCCGGTACTTCAACCGGGCCCATCGTATCCTTTTCAATTCTGTATTCCATATCTTAATTTGAAAATTTGAAAATTCGACAATTTGGTAATTTGGTAATTTGGTAATTCGGAGAAACTGCGTTAAATTTAATGATTAAATCACAATTCACTATATTTACAATTAAGCCTTTGGCAACCTGTAATGTTTTTCTTCGGATGCCAAAATTGTCCTTCTGTCCCCCGGAACTTTTATGTAATGAGCATGCAATTTGATCATGGATATTACAACAAGCTGAGCATCGGGTGGATATTCCTTCTGATCATTATCTCGTCCTGTGAAAAGACCAATCAGCCACCAGAAGCAAAATTTAAAGTATCGGCTTATCTGGCTGATACCCTTGCTGTCCTTGAGTTTGATGCAACCGCGGTATCGGATCCGGAGGACCAGCAGCTCGCTCTGTTTGTGCAATGGGATTTTCAGGGCGATGGCAAATGGGATACCGATTATTCCAATCAGAAATTAACCGCATTCCGCTATGATAAAAAAGGTCTGTTCCACCCAATTCTGCAAGTTAAAGATCAGGATGGCGCGACCGATACCACCTCGATGGAAGTCCTGATTACCGACATCATGAAAGTATCGCAATTGGTGGATGCCAGAGATGGAAGATCCTATAAAATAACTTTGATTGAGGATGTTTGGTGGATGTCGGAAAACCTCGATTACGGCTCATGGATAAAGGCACCGCAGGGGCAGGAAAATAATCGTATCGTGGAGAAATATTATTACGATAACGATTCAACACAATCCATTTACAAAGGCGGTTTATATACCTGGAAAGAAGTCTCCGGATGGTCAAAGACAAATCTTCCTCAGGGGATCTGTCCGGAGGGATGGCAGCTGCCGGATGGAGTCGCCCTGGCAAAGCTTATTAAAAAAGGTTCTCTCATTTCGCCTCAAAGGAGGCTGTATGGTCCAGGAGGATTTTGGAATCTTGATTTACCTGATCACGGAGGGAGCTACAGTTGGTATGTGAATTATGAGTTTTCGATGGGCGAAAGCCACTGGTGGACCGGCGAATGTTATGGTGACTATTCCAGAAATACGCCATGGGTTATTTGGTACCGTGACTATATGAATTTAGTCTATTCAAATTTTGATGGCGAGGCTACTAACTATTATATGGCAGCATTACCTGTGAGATGCATAAAAAAGGTGCAATAAAATCAGGGCTTATAGCCTTACTGGGTCTGGTCATGCTAACGAATTGCGAGACCGATTTCAACCCGGGTATGCCTGCTAAGGATATCCCAGTTATTTATGGACTAATCGATTATGATGATCAGGAATACCAGGTATCTGTTACCAAGACCTTTCTCCCGGATGGTCCGGGAACTGCCGGTATCGGAACTGATACTGATCTCTACTATGATTCACTGATAGTCAGCCTTGAATTGCGCATTGATCCGGAAGGTAAAATTTATAGTATAGGATATGGCTGGGAGCAATGGTTAACCGATTATCAACATTACGGAGAGCTGATTATCCGGAAGGAAATGCAACCTAAAATGATATTGGATACGGTTAATGGCAAATACAGAAAGGTATACACACTGCCTGCCAGTGAATTTGTCAAGTATGGGACGTACGGTGTAGGTGGTCTCAATCCCCTGTTTATCAGGCTGGTTGTACAGCAGCCGGGAAGCGGTATTTATGCAGTGGCATCTACACGAATCTGTCCAAGGCCCTTTTTAATGAGTCTGGGCAAAGCAGCCGCGATGAGTCTGTATAATGATCTGGTGGAATGGTCGTGGGATTCACATGGGTATTATCAGGAGCCCAAGATTACGGTTCATTACCAGGAACTACAAAGCGGGATATGGTCGGAAAAACAGCTGACCTGGAATTTCAGCCCGTTTGAGCCAAAGGAATTTATTGGCGATACCGGATCAAAATTCACCTATTATTCTGGTTTACCATTTACTGAAAGTATCCTGATGCATATCGGAGGCAGGATCAAAGAGAGTCCCGATGTTGAAGCGCGAAAGCTCATCAGTTATGACCTGGTAGTTTTTAATGCCGATCCGATTTTCGGTCAATATCTGGAATCCGATAAAATTGTATCCGACCAGATTGGCAGGCCCATTTCAAACGTTGTCAATGGACTGGGAATCTTTGCATCGACCAGTAAAACAGGTCAATATGGATGGACCTTGGATAACAACAGCATGGATTCGCTGGTCAAGGGGCGATACACGAAACATTTGAAATTTGTGAAATAGACTCCTGGATGTTCAATAAACAGACTGAATCCTTATGCGAAGCTTTAGACATATTGGATATCTCTTTGGATCTGATTTCTAAAAATGGGCTTGATATATTTTAACCTGCAAATATCAACCGGTTTGTCGAATTGCAATTGGATTTCACTTTTTAATTCCATTTCTAATTCAAAGATAAGTGTTTCCACCAATTACTAAAAGAATTGATTGTCTACCAGTGTATACCAACTGTTAACAGATGGATTCATTAATACGCGGTCGTTTTACACGAAATCTGAAATTTAAAGACTGGTAGAGAAATCACCTGCTGTTTTTAATCCATAGGCAAAGTAAAGCGGTACAAATTCGAGTTTCTGTTCGGGTAGCGTTTCAAAATTTGCACCTGAAAGGACGAATCCTTTGGGACAATCGGGATAAGATTTTAGAAATAAATGCAAGCTCCTCAGTTTACCCGATGGTCCACTTTTCACTTCAACCGGATAGATTTTGCCATTTTTATCCATCAGGTAATCAACTTCAGCCAGACTGCTTTTCGCCTGGCGCGACCAGTAATACAGGTCCTGTCCGGCAGATAAAAATTCCTGCCCTACAAATTGTTCTGCCAAGGCACCCCGGTACAATGCCAATAGATCATCGGAAAGCATATCAATATCCGAAGAAAGATTGCTCAGCGATCTCATTAATCCGATATCAGTCAACAGCGTTTTAAATACTTTCTCCGAAGCTGTTGACGCAAATGGCAACCCGGATCCTGATGCTGCTGATATTTTATAAAATACCCATGCGGAACATAATAGATCATACGCTTTAGTGATGGTTGGATTGGTGAAGCCCTCGGCCAGATGCGCATATTTAGTTTGCTGGCCAACCTTTGTCGCCACCGATGAAAGAACGCTCATGAGGCACCGTTTGTCGGAGTATGGTGCATATTTCGAAAAGTCCTGTCGGAAAGCATGAACCAGATCATTTTGAACTTCAAAAACTGCCGTCATACTTCCGGTGCCAGCATAAGTATTCACACACTCAGGCATACCTCCGATAAATAAGTATTTCCGCAGCTCGTCCATTAAACGGTCATGAACCGCTTCAGACTGCGGTTTTGGACTGGTCAAAATGATATCAGCAAGCATGGGTTGATTTGTCGCCCATAAAAACTCTCCAAAATTCATCGGGTACATGTGAATCATCTGGACTCGTCCAACAGGAAAGCTGATATCCTGCAGGGCAAACTCCAGGAGCGATCCTGCAGCAATTACGTGCAAATCCGGCAATTGCTCATAAAAGTATCTTAATGCCATGATGGCTTTGGGACATTCCTGAATTTCATCAATAAAGAGCAGGTCTTTTCCGGGAGTTATCCGGGTATTCAAAAGGATCTCCAATTCTTCGATGATTCTTCTGGCATCGAGATTGGGTTCGAAAACCCTATGCCAGTCAGGGTGCTTTTCGAGATCTACTACAAGAACCTGACCTGGGAAAAAGGTTTTTCCAAAATCGACAATCGACCATGATTTGCCCACCTGCCTTGTTCCCCGTACAATCAGGGGCTTCTTGGTTTCTTGATTTTTCCAAGCCAGAAGCTGATCGGTGATTAGTCTTTTCATAGTTTACCTTTAAAAATACAAGGCAAATATAATACTCTTCCTTTAATTTTACAAAGGTAATTCAGTTTTAGTCTTTGAACTTCCTGGCCAGTTCATTGATTTCTGCATCGGTGAGGTCTCCGCCGATCACAATTTTATATTTGAAAATGATATGCTCTCCGGGATTGATGGTGAGCTTCACGGTTGTTGCATTCTTGTCGAAGTTGCGGCCACCCAGGTTATTGGTGGCAAACAGGCCGTAGCCGCGCGCATGCGACCAGGCTGGGTAATTGGGATTTTTGGGATGATCGAAAACCACGATCGTGATCACCTCTCCCTTGTCTGTAGCCCGCAAAGCCACCCAGGGACTCCGGGTCGACCAGACCGCACCGCCTTTATCGCCCTTTGCATTCCGGTAAACACCGTTGACTCCATCGTTGTTCAGCACCGGCACAACCGTTTCTTTCCCACTGGCATCCAAAAACTTTTCGGCCTGGGTTGCTGGCTCCTCAAAAGCACGGTCGACCCTCAGACCGAGCAGCCCCTCCTTGTTTTCATTGAAAGTAACTTGTTGAACCGCGGTCAGGTCCGAGGTGCGTTCGATGGTCCGCTGGTCACCGGTACCGGAAAAAACGAAGGTGGTCACTTCGTTCAGCAGCACCTTTCCATTGATATCCACCCAGTCGGAACTCGCAACCAGCTCACCTTTCCGGGGATTCTCCGATACCACTTTCCGGAATTTTATAGATCCGTATTTCGGTTTCTCAGAGGCTGCGATGGCAAATGAATTGTTCCAGAAATCAAGCCCGTTCACATTGCCGAAATTCAGCCAGAGTCCTACCTGATGAGGATGGTCGGTCCGCTCAAAGGGCCTTGGATCCAG
>Ga0114951_10003769_pt1 | contig 15408 bp, 8 predicted proteins | sample AM7aDNAmetaG_FD_88677 | JGI IMG/M metagenome (GOLD analysis project Ga0114951, IMG submission 88677) | Freshwater microbial communities from Finland to study Microbial Dark Matter (Phase II) - AM7a DNA metaG | ecosystem: Environmental > Aquatic > Freshwater > Lake | place: Finland: Lake Alinen...
AACTCACAGTAGGAAACGTCCCAGTTGTTGTTCAGGGGATAGTAGAAGACCTCGTGTTCATAGCCCCCTTCGGTGGCGAGGACGGCGTGGGTGTTGAGCCGCGCGATGTGGCGGGCCGGTTCCGGCTTGCTCTTGCGGTCCGGGCCGCCTAGTTCCGGCCGTATCTCTCCGGTTGTGAACGGAGGATACACTTCGCCGTCGTAAGAGTAGAGGCCGTTCTCGCTGCGATAGGCCCAGGGGGGGATGTTCCCGTACACGCCGCAATGCGTCATCTTGAGCGGGCCGGTCCCTTTCGACCAAATTGTGTACGTCCCGCCGTACATCGTGCAATCCTCGAATTCTACGCCAACGCCGAACTGCATGTGCAGGGTCCTGTACCCGCCGCCGCGGATCAGGAGGTCCTGAAACCGCACGTACATCCCCTGGCTGATGTAGAGCGGGGTGGAATCGAAGGGGGCGACGACCAGGGGCAGCTTGCGCGGGTCGGTCTCGCCGGCGTAATTGTCGACGGCGCACTGGGCGCTGTCGGGCAGTTGGATATGCGTGTGGGCCAGGCGCACGTGAATCCGCCCCGTCTCCTTGTCGTACCAGATCCCCGGCCCGCAATACTGCGGCTTGACCATGAGTTCGGGATCATTGATCCAAAGTTCATTCGCCGAACGCAGGTCCATCGCATACCAATAGGTCTGCAATCCCACGTTGGAGTCGCCAAAGAGGCCGACGACGTCGCGGATATTCTTGAAGATTCCGGTGGAAACATACTCCCCGTCAGCGGCCCCCTCCTCCGTGCAGGGAGTCCAGGCTTCGCGGGGGTTCGTTTGGAATTCCGGGATGCCGCCGTCGAGGATGGCCAGTTCGCCGGGATAGGAGCGGATGGTGATGGGCGCGTCGGGCATCCCGCGGATGGCGCAATAGACGTTCTCGAAGTAGGTCCCGCCGCGAAGGTAAAGCGTGTCGCCCGCCTTCACCTTCTGGAAGGCATGGTTGATCGTCCGCCAGGGGGACTGCTCGGTGCCCGGATTCGCGTCATTGCCCTTCGTGGGATGCACGTAGTATGCCGGGCCCGACGCTTTGGGCCGCGACGAGGGGAGCGGTTGCGGACGCAGCGGCGCATGCGACCGGCTGGTGACCTCTGAACCCATTGCGTAACCTCCTGTCGGACTGACGCTCGCGCCCTCTCTCTGATAGGCACCACAGCCCGCCAGGATGAGCGCTGCCACGGCAATGCATCGAATCATGCGCGAAGTTCCTCCCTTTATGAGCGGTCTTCAGAGGCCCCGCTGCCTACCACAGATTCTCCGACGTCAGGAATCGTCCGAACATTTCCGTGCCCTTTTTCACCCCAACGTCGTTTCCGCCGATGATGAGTATCATGCCGTGTTTGTATGCCGGCAGATATTTGATTGCATATCGGCCCCGGCCGGGGTAAAACTCCGTGATTTCGCCGGGCACGGTCTCCTGGATGATCTGCCGCAGAGGCTCTGATTCCTTGAACGTGCCGACGAGAACGACCGTCTCCTTCGCGGCCGGGTCCAGCGCGTCAACCACCACGGGCGCAACACCGCCGAGACGTTTCAATTGCTCCGCCAGCGACTGCGCGGCTTCCGGCATGTCCGTGGAGACGATCCGGCAGGCGGGCCGCCCGTCCTTGACCAGGTACGTGTCGGCATACTTCACGCTCGCCGGGACGTTCCCCAGCGCCGCCTTGAGTTGGGTCGTCAGTTCAAAGAGCTTCAGCTTGGCCGCCTCGAACCGTTCTGGCGGCAGATTACGCATGACTCCCAGGAACGTCAGATCGTCCCCATACGCGGTGGCCTTGCTATCGTCGACAATCGGGATCAGCGCGTTGGGGGAGCGACCTATCACTTCTTCCAGCCCCTTCTCCGCCTGCGCAGCGGCGGCCCCCTTGCCATTCTTTCGCGCATAGTCCATCATGCGGTAAAGCGAGGCGAGGTAGCGCCCCTGATAGACGCTCTGCCCGTCCTCGACGACCGTCACGGAGTCGAACGGCCCATCCGGCCCGTCGAGAGCGCCCTCCGTATCGTTGTCCCTCCAGCGCACGTACCCATGCACGTGGAATCCGGCGAAGCGCATGTAGGCCATCAGCCAGCCGACGGAGCCGCCGTCCACCTTGCCCCAGAAACTCGAAGCGGTGCAGCCCCAGAATATATCCTTCGGGTCGAGCGTCACATTCTTCTCGGCGAGCCATTCGCGGTATGGTTTGGACAGTGTGTTCATCTGCCAGAGGTCGATATCCGGATCGATCTTGGCCGCCGCGCGCGGAAGCTGCATGAAATCATAAGTGGTGGTGTAGGTCTTAATCCCGGCGGGACGTATCACCCGGGAGTATTTGATGAATTCCTTCACCCCCTCGGCGCCAAACTCATCCATAATCTTCGTGTAGACATTGGTGTAGCCACGGTCTTTAAGGTAGGTGGCATATTCGCGCCAGTACCACTGCTCCGCGCGGAGCTTCTCGGGCGTGAGGTCCCCGTTCTCCGGCGCGAGGTAGTTCATGGAGAAATTAAGCAGCCCTGCGCGGATGGCGCTGTCAAAGTAAATCGTGTCGTATTCGGAGAAATCCAGATGCGGCAATTTCTCCCGATTGAGGATCTTCGGATCCTGGTCCGCGGCCTCCTTCCACCGCCGGCCATCCTCCTTGAGCCGGACAAAGTCTTGCAGACAGTAGCGCCTGTCCACGTCGCTCCAGCTCTGGCCAAAGTCCACCCCCAGCTCCCCCAGGTGCTGCATGTAGTTGACGATCTTCGCGTTATTGTTCTCTTTCGAGTTCGCAGAAGTCCAGTTTCCGCCCGGCATGCAGAACCAGATGTGCTCGCTTTCGTAGTGCAACAAGTCCGGCTCGGGCTGCCGCAGCGGCCAGACCGTGACCTTAACCGGTAGTTTCTGGAGCAGCCTGCCGCCGTCCTTCAGTTCGATGGCCCCGGCATACTCGCCCGGCCGGGCGTCCACGCAACGGAGCTTGACCCACCACGTGGTTGTGCCGTTAGCCTCCGCTTTCACCGCCGGACTGCCCACGGGGTCAACATACTGAGGATCCACCAGCCAGTAGCTTGCTTTCGTATAGTCGGCCCGCGGCTTGTCCTGGACGTACACACTCAGGTCGGAAGCGGGTATCTTCGCACCCCCAGGACCCGCAAGATCGGTGGGGGTGACCGTCAGCGTCCGGACGGAAGTTGCGTTGGTGACGAAGAAGGACTTCCAGCAACGTTCCCCCATTCCCGCATTGAAGACCAGCGCCTTCAATTCATCCCCTGCGAGCGGATACGGCGGAACCTGCGCCATCCCCCCAGTCAGTTTTCCCTTCTGCCACCGCGACCAGACTGCGAATTCCCTGCCGGCCCCCTTCGCCCACTGCTCAATCGCCTCCGTAGCCGTGGGGAGCGGCAGCGTGGCCGCCAGGTTCCGCCAGACCTGCACCGCCACCGCGGGGAGGTCCTGAAGGATCTGCCCCTGCACGTCGGCCGGCCAGCCCTGCGGGGTCAGCTTGCCGCCCAGAACGACGACCTCTCCCTTTCCGTACGCATTCACCATCAGGTACGATTCCGTCCCATGGCCGATCACGGAGACGCCCGTCGTGACTTCATCGACCCCCCCCGCGCCAACAAGGCCGGAGAGCATCTCCGCAGTCACCCCTTTGGCCAGCGGATGCTCGGGCTTGAGAAGCTGAGCGCTCTTCGGATCGATGGAGCCGGTCCACCATTTCTTCGCGCCAATCCAGCCCGGAGGCGTGTTGCCGAACAGGGACTGCCCCTCCGTTCCGCTCAGGATTAGGATGCCGCCGTTCTGCACCCATTCCTTCAGGCCGTCCACCTCCTCCTTGGGGAAGGCGGCGGCGCTGCCCTCACCCACCAGGATGGCCGATGCGCGGTTCAACGCGCCCGGCTCAACCGGATAGATCGGCTTGCTTCCATAATTGACGTCGGCGACCAGCCGCAATGGCCAGACGATTTCGTCGTTGAACGTGATCGTTTCGTAGCCGCCGAACCACGCTGCGAGCGGCTTGCGCATTTCCTGCGACCAGCCGGGAGCCGCGCACGCGGCGCAGACCACCCATGCGGTCAAGTACACCAGTAACCGCTTCATCTGTTGACTCCTTCTCGACCGAGAAACCACACTAGGGCGCAAGCACGCTCGCCACGATGTTGCGCAACGTCACCACCATGTCCGGCCGGGAGCAGTTGGTGTCGCTGAAGCCGATGAGCTTCCCCTGCCCCACGGGATGAATGAACAGCGCGTTGTTGCCTCTGAGCGGGCTCTCGGTGGAGTCCACGTTGATGAGTATCTCCTTCTCGTCCACTTTGCCTTCGGCCACGAATCGGGCCATTTCCGGCGGGTACCATTCGAGCTTCATACCGGCTTTCATCCCCGGCGCCAGGAGCGGCGAGTCCTGGGCGACGACGCCGAAGAAGTGGTCTTCGGGCTTGACGTGCCGGCTCCAGCCCGCGCGGTATCCGCCGGTCCAGGGGATCTTGTCCCACGCCGTCCCCTTGCCGGTGGCGAAGTATTGGGCGAATTCGGAGGACATGATGAGGTTGCCGCCGGCGTTCAGATACTCGCCGATCGCCTCCGCGTCCCCTTCCTTCGAGACCCAGCGCCCGGCCACGATCACGAGCTTGTAGTCCTTCCACTCCTTCGGATTGACCCACTCAGCCTTTTGAACAGCGTCCACGTTCATTGCCTTGAGGACTTCATAATAAGGCAGGCCAAACGTGCGCATGGATTCATTCACGACCAGCGCATTCCCCTTGCCCTTCAGGTCGCGCGTCTCGGCGAACATCGGGTGGACCTTTTGCAGTAGGTCCTTGGCTTGTTTGGCGTCCAGGAACTTGAGCGCGGCGTCTCCGGTGACTTTCGCGGCGTCAAAATAGACGTGCGGAGTGTAGGTGTCCAGAGGCTCCAGCCAGAGGCAGTTCTCGCTCTTCACCTTGTCGGCTGCGACCTTGAAGCTGAACGTCTGACGATGCTTCTTCTCCCCCACCTTGGAATTCGCGATGCCGATCAGTGTGTCGTTCCAATAGACCGCCAAGCGTCCATAATCCCACGTGTCCTGCATGCACCATAGGCTGACGTCCACGGTCAGCGCCGCCGGCTTGTCCACGGCGATTCCCGCAGCGATCGTGTCCGGCTGCCCCGCTTCTTTGGCGTATTCATTGGGCCGAAGAAGCGTAATCTCGTCCCCGTCGCCCGGAAGTCCCTTGGCAAACCCACCCGGCTCGAAGGAAAGGTCGTCCACGACAATCTGGTCTGCCTTGAACACATTGCGGCACGCCAGATTCTTGCTCCCCGCGATCACGACCTCTCCGGCAAAGGCCGGGGCAAGCCATCCGGCGATCACGAGCACGCCGACCAGAACCCCCAGTTTCGACAGTCGCTTCTCCATGTCAGTCCCTCCGAGAATAATGCAAATAGATGCCGCGCCGACGGACTACCGGCCGGTCTTCTCCATCCGTAATCCAACCAGCTTTGCTTCTGAGCTTGCGCCAAAGACCACTTCGACGCTGCCATCGGGCATTTTGGCGGCGTCAATCTGCCAGCCGTTGACATCGTAAGCAGCGCTCGTTCCCTCCACCGTGAACTCATGGCATAGCAACAGCGTTCCATCATGCCGCAGCACATCCAGAAAGTAATGTCCCGGGTTGCCCACTCGCCGAACCAGGGAAAGGATCTCCGGCTTGCCGTCGCCGTCGACGTCCAGCACCTTAACGCCGGCGCGACTGCATCCCGGCAACTCCGGCAACCCACGGCTCCACATCACCGTGCCATCCCCGTTCAGAACCCACAGGCAGTCCTCGTCACGAGTATCCGTATCTCCCTCCAGATGGGTCACCGCTGCAACAATTTCCCGCTTGCCGTCGCCATCGAGGTCCGCCATGGCAATGGCGGAGGCATTGGGGCCGTTGGTGTTTCGTCCGAGCAGCTTGGACCATTTCAACTCGCCCGCATGGTCGAGACAGAAGAGCGTGACATTCCCCGCCTGCCAGCTTTCGCCGACGATGCTCGGACGCTCCCTGGCGGCCAGTGCGGCGGCGTCAAGGACATCCACGCTGGACCAGCGGTGCGGACTGACCCAGCGCAGCCAGAGCGGCGCACCATCTCCGGCAAAACAATGAATCTGCGCCGAGCAGGTCCCGGCCAGCAGTTCCGGCCGACCATCGTTGTGCAGATCGGCGGTTGCCACACCGTGCCCGGGGCCGTGGACCGGCGCTTCCCAGAGGAGTTCTCCGTTGCGCCGCAGCACATACAGAGTCCCGACCCGCGAGGGGGAGCGCTGGAAGTCGCTGATCAGCAGTTCCGCGAAGCCGTCGCCATCCACATCGGCCAGTTTGATGCGGTCCGGCCGGCTGTGCGTCTTGAACGTCCAAAGGAGATGCCGGTCCCGCCCGTCAAGGGCGGTCACCTGATTGGCCCAGTGCTGGGTGATGACGACGTCCATGACGCCGTCGCCGTTGAGGTCCACAAGCGCGACATCCTGCGGCGATTTCATGTCGGCCTGCCAAGCAAGCGACACGCGGAATGGGAAGGGCTTTTCCGGCGTCCGCGCCGCCAGCGGCGGAGCTTCGCCCGGGAACTGGACCGGGGTGGACCACTTGTCCAGAAGCATGTCCTGGTAATACAGGCGCGAAACCAGCGCGCACGGACCGGCCATGCCGGGGTTCGCTTTCCACGATCCTTGACGGTCAAATGGCACGGAGGGGACGTCTACCGAGCCGAGGTCCGCCAATACGCGGGCATGGACGTCCAGCAGTTCCTGCCGTAGAACAAGGTTGGCCTGGGATGTCTGCAAGTCACCCCGGATGTGCGTTTCATATGATATCTTCCGGCGCGAAGGCAGCTCCGGGAGTTGATCGATGACGGTTTCCGAGAAGAAGGCCGGAGTCAGAGCAGACTCTGTCCGCGCTTCGCCGAGTGTTTGGCCGGCCTCCATGAGTTTCGCATGGACTTGGATCGTCCGGTAGAACTCCGACGTCTTCGGCGCCAGGTTGACGTAAATGGAGGAGACCGCATTGGGGGAAAGGATGACGCCGCGCGTCGCCATCGAAGGAGCAATCCCATTTCCCGACACTGCCAGCGTCAGTTGGGCCGGCCGCGCGCACGAAAGCCCATTGGACACTTTCACTCTACAGAGTCCGGCTTGAAGGAGGAATGGGTCCAGAAAGTCCACGCTTCGGAGCGCGACTTTGTCTTCCGCGCCCGCAGGTCTTTCCAAAGCCGCCTGCGTGACGCGAATGTCGTCCAGGTCAAACAATGCATCGCCGCCAAGCCATAGTACCCGGCAGCGGAAGGCGTATGCGTGGCCGGAGTTCAGCGTCAGACCCCGGACCCCGAAAGTCCTCCAGTTCCCAGTCAGGAACTGGGTGGAGGTTCTCAGCAAGGTAAGGACGTCGGCTTGGTCGGTTTCGTCGTAGAGGGCAATCTCAACCGGGACAGGGCCGCCATGCTCGTCAAAGTGCGAACCGGGATTCGTAATCCGGTTCTTGCGGATGCTGAAGGAGACATCGACGGGCCCGGCAGGAGCGACGAAGGTGGGGCGAAGCCGCCAACTGTGCTGTCGGCAGGGTGTGCTTTCGATGCCCCAGACGCGGTAGGCGAACCGGCCGGAGGCGGGGGATTCGTCGGTCAGCCCCTCGACCAGCTTGCCGGCCGTCCCCTCTTCCACCGACGGGGTGAGGTCACCCTCAAAGTCCTGGTTCGCGACGAACGTGGCGGGTTGGGCGGAAGAGTCCGGTCCGGCGGCAGCCAGCATGCAGATACCTCCAACCGCAAGCACGTAACCCGCCCTGCACACGCGCTTCATGACCGCAATGCTCCCTCAATCCCCAGTCCTTGCGCCGCGATACTTTCAGCGGAACCGGACGGGTAGTCGCACACCTATGGGCTTTTCGGCGGGATCAACACCTGATGCGGCGGACGGCGGCCGGCGATGGCCTCGAACAGCATGTTCACAGCCTGCTCGCCCAGAACGTCCTGAAAGCCGACGACATCCATACGCGGGGAGACCTCCACCTGCAACGGCCCCTGATCAAGGACGCCCAGCACGGGGTGTGTCTTCAAGGCGTCGTTCTGATAGTAGAATTGCAGCAGCGGATAGAAGCAGCCTTGTTCCACCACGAGCGCGTCGCACTTATCACCGTTGCGCGCAAAGAACTCACCGAAGTCCTCGAAGCGACGGTCCTTTCGGCACCAGACGACCGCACTCTCATCGCCCGGCAGGCCGAGATCCTTCAGAGCGTCATGGTAGCCCCGATCTATCTCGCCGGCCAACAGGTACGTTCGCGCGCCGTTCACCAGGCCAATGCGGCTGCACCCTCGCAATCGCAGGCGCTCCACAAGCATCCGCGCCCCCTGCGCCAAGTCCGGCAGAATGGAGAGCACCGGCCTCTTCGATGCGCACAGGCCGATGACCGCCGTCGGAATGTGCATCATCTCCAGGAATTCCAGCCAGGAATCATCCACGTGGCCGCTGATGAGCGCGCCACTGACGCCGGAAAGTTGGCCGATGACGACATCGCTCGGGCGCTCGCCTGCGTGAATGAATTTCAGGTCGTGACGCCGCATCTGCGCCGCCTTGCGCAATTCGTCCACCATTTGCTCATAAATCGGCGTCGGGCTATTGACCAGCAGGAAAGCGACCGTCCCCAGACTCTGGCCGCTGGTGGGGTCTCGCTTGACGAACGTTCCCTTTCCCTGCGTCCTCTGAACCACGCCCTGCCGTGACAATTCTGCCATCGCCCGCTGGACGGTGATGAGGCCAACGCCCAACGTGCGCGCCATTTCGCGCTCGGGCATCAGTTGCCCGCCCTCACCGATGCTGTCGCGCGCGATCAGATTGAGAACGTGGTGTTCCACGCGCGTCGTTTTCGTGAACCGATTCGGCATGCTTCTGCTCCATTTACACACCGGTTCGCGGAGGAGTGACTCCTCCGCGAACCGTGATCGATCTGTCTAACCGGCTTACTTGGGAGGCCACGCGTCGAAGACATTGTAGTCTGCCGGGTCGGTGGGCAGGACATCCCCATCATTGCCGCTGTCAATGCCGCGGCTCACGTCGAGCTGATGGAAGGCGCGCTGCCAGACCTCGACGCCGGTCGTCGGGGCCCATGTGCCGAACTTGTAGCTGGAGGTGTTGCTGCCGCAGAACATTGAGAATGCGGCGCTCTCCGTGTTTCCGCCGCTCCACCAGTTCGAGCTGCTCCCTCCCATGTTGCCCGGATCCATCCACATGATCCGCTGCTGCGGATCGCCGTACCACGCGGCGCTCCAGTCGCCGTAGAGAACGTTATAGCCGTCCCGATGGTCATACCATCCCTGGCCCGGCAGCACGCTCGAATTCTGCTTCTGTGTGCGCGTCCAGTCGTCGGAGACGATGGCACGGCCGCCCAGCATCTTCTGCGTCTTGAAGATCGGGCAACCCGGGTACGCCCGCATCCGCGGCCGCATGTAGAAGAGCGCCATCGCGCCGTTCACCGTGGCCTTCCCAGGACCCGCCTCAGCCGTGTAATCCCGCGACACGGTCTGCGTGAACGTCGCATTGCGGTACATATAGTTCGCCGCCACGCCCACGGAGAGCGCCTTCGCGTTCGTGTACGAGTACTGGGTCGCCCATGCATAGCTGGGGCCAACGTCCCCGTAATTATAGAGCCAGCTCCTGCCATAGTCGACGTCCGCCCAACCCTGCTTGCTGAACCACGCCGCGTAGTCCCCTTTGGCGAGGCTGTTCGCATCGAAGCCGCCCAGAAGCCGGACGTCATTTTGTCCGTACAGGTACTTTCCGCAGGTACCGTAGATCAGTTGGTTCGCGGGCTTCGGAGCTCCAACGGCGCTCGGACAGAAGAACCCTTTCGTATCGGCCATGTACCCGCAGAAAGCCAGGTATCCCAGATTGGTCGGGGCTGTCTTCAGACGGCCCTTGGTAAGCCGGATCGCCCCATTCGGCTGAAGCCCGTAGGCGATCATCGTGAAGAGCGAAGGAGCCGGCGTGTCGGTCGGGCAGAAGGTCGGCGCGGTGATTACGCGGTCGCCCGTAGTCTGGTCCGTCCAGTCGCCGCCTCCCGCGTACGACGCATTGGTCACGTCCCCCCATCCATTGGCCGTTGAATCCTGCCAGGGACTTCTCCCGTAGCCCGGGTAGGACGGGAAGTAATTACTGTAGTCTGAGCAGTAGCTTTCCAACCCCCTGCTCATCTGGCTCAGGTTGTTGAGGCACGCCGTGCGTCTTGCCTTCTCCCTCGCGGCAGCCAACGCGGGTAGGAGCATCCCGGCCAAAATGGCGATAATCGCGATCACGACTAGCAACTCGATCAGCGTAAACGCCGACAGCATACGCCTTAGCAACTGCGTCGCCATGACTCTCCCTCCTTGCCTCTAAACCCAAAAAGAACCCACTTATCCACAAGTGCTACTAAGTATAGTATTATAGAATCACGTTGTTGGATGTCAAGAACAAAATGTGTCTAATTCACTAAATCTCACCGTCCGCTTGCCCAGTAGTCCGACTTCCGCCAATGTCCATAGCCACCGGCAGATCCTTCAAAACCGCAGGATCAGCCCGACTTGGACGTGACCGTAATCTTCGCCATCTTGCGGGGCTGGCCGGTCGTATCGGACTCCACGGCGAAAAGCTTCTTGTTCAACTCCGTGCCGTAGCTCACGCGGTTGAACTTTTGCGTCAGGTCCGCGCTCAGGGTGATCCGGCCGAGCCCCTTGCCAACCCCGAAAAGCAGCTCCGCCGCCGGGCCGAGGCTCTCCTCCTGCGCCGAGTAGGTCAGGACGAAGGATGGGCCGTCCGGAACCGTGCATGGCGCATAGGGGGAGGCGGTAACGACAATGACCTCATGTCCGGACTCGACCAGCGGAGTGATCACCTTCCAGGCGGTCTTGGTCTTGAAGGAGCCGAAGTCCGTAATCAGCACCAGCCGGGCGCGTCTTGCGCGTTCCAGGCATTCGGTGATCTTCTTGTCCGAAACGTCCCCCTCGATCTCGACGCTGTCGGCCTCGGGAGCGTGTTCCCAGACCCTCTCAGTAAAGTAGCCCGGATGATGCCACTTGTCATTGCCTCCGTGCGGAAGCTGGAACTCGTGGATCTGTTCGATCACGAGAATGCCCCTGCGGTCGCGGATGGGAATTCTCTTTGCATCATCTTTCATGACCAGGAGGCACTTCCCCGCAGCCTCCCGAGCCATGGCCTTCATCTCGGCAGAGCCGGTGATACTCTCGGTGCGCGAAGGATCGGCGAAGCGGTTCCGCCCGAAGATGCCTTTGGAGAATTTCAACCGGAGAATCCGCCGGACGCTTTCGTTGAGCCGCTCTTCGGTGATCTTGCCTTCCTTCACATAATTAATCACCGCGTCGTAACACTGCTGCGACAGGTCCCCCTCGGCCTTCAGGAGCACCAAGTCGATCCCGGCCTTGATGGCCCGCGCGGAAGCCTCCGGAATGCCGTACAGCTCCCGAATGCCCAACATCGCCATGCTGTCGGTGGTGACGACCCCGTCGAAGCCCAGTTCCCTGCGCAGCACGCCACGCACCATCCGTTCGGAGGTGGTGGCCGGCTCGCCGGTGGGGTCGAGCGCGGGGCAACGCATGTGCGCGGTCATGACGGCATCCAGCCCCGCCTTGATCAGTTCTCTGAACGGACGCAGTTCCACTTCATTCAGTCTCTTCTTGTCAAACGGAAGGCTGGGCAGCGAAAAATGCGCGTCCTGATCCGAGTCCCCTCTGCCTGGGAAATGCTTCCCCGTAGCGATGATGTCGTATTCATGGAACGCTTTGAGCGACTGAAGCGCACAACGCACGACCTCCTCGGGACGGTCCGAGTAGCTCCGCGCGCCGATCTCCGGGTTCCGCGGATTGATGTTGACGTCGAGAACGGGCGAATGGATCATATTGATCCCATAGGCGCGCAACTGCCTGGCCACCATGCGGTGGACCCGATAGACGAAATCCGGCTCCGGCACCGACGCCAGTCCCATGGCCGCGGGAAACATACTGACGTCCCCCCTGTTGATATTGCCCCCCGCATCCCCCTCCTGATCGGCCGACATGATCAGAGGGATGGAGAAGCGCCGCTCGGCGGCGATCTGCTGCAGCTTGTTCAGCAACTCGGTGTATTCGCCAGGGGAGAGGTAAGGGGCGGGCCGCGCAATGTCCGTAGTGCCATAGCCATGTTCGACGGCCGGCGTAAGGCGCAGTCCGCCACAGTGTAACTTCGTCAGCGCCTCAACATGCCGACGTCGGATGGTGCTGCCAGCGAAGCCAAAGGTAAAACATTGTCCTACTTTCTCTTCGACTGACATCTGCCCGAGGATTGATTCAAGCTTCTCAGCAGTGACTTCCGCACTCATTGGTACCACCTCTTCCTGGCTCGACCACCACAATGGGTGTCCGCCCCATAGATATCTTATGAATGGATGCATAATAGTACATATTCCGCAAGCCGATGTCAATGGCCGAGAGTCGCAGGTTTCCAGAATGTAAGCGTGGGGCTGGATTATGGTGGGCGCCGGGCAAAAGACGAGCAGCAGGCAGTCACACGACCGAGACTTATTCGGGTACGACGCCTCGTCATGTCCATTTATTCATCCGTGCCCGACAATTGCCATTGTGCGGCACATTGTCAGGTGAGGTGACCTTGTCGAACGCGCTCTGTGGAGAGAATTGCCGGATGCTCTTGAACGGCCCCCCCCCCACAAGTGTACAAAGAAGCGGCGCGCTGCGTCCTTGAAGGCGCTCCGCGCGAATATATTCCGGGCAGCGCTTGCGCTATTCTGCAGTGCGCCTCGGCGCGCGCGTCTCATCAGAGCAAGGGATGGCAGACATGGACGAACTGCAAAAAGCGCTGAATGTCAGCGCGGGCGTTCTCGCCGGAGCCGAGCGAGAGGAGGCGCTTGCTTCCCTTCAGGCGCAGATTCGCGCGTGGGACATTGCGCTGCCGCGCGTGGAACCGCTCCTCTGGCATTTCGGCCTGCACGATTTCCCGAAGACCGGTTTGACCGAGTACTGGATCGCGAACGAACTGGAAGCCGGCTATTGCGCGAAGTACCTGTTTCTCTTCGACGGGCAGAGCTGCCCGATGCACTTGCACCAGGTCAAAGTGGAAACGTTCTTCATCGTGAAGGGCCGGGCGCGGATGCTCTGCAGCGGCGTCGCCCGGGAGATGGGGCCCGGCGAGACGCTCCTCGTCCACGCGGGGACGTCACACAGCTTCACCGGCCTGGGTCCGGTTCTCCTCCTCGAAGTGTCCATGCCCAGCCGAGTGGATGACAATTTCTTTGAAGACACCCGCGTTCCCTACGGCGGCAACTATCGCAAAGGAGCGTCCCGATGAGTCATCTGCTCGCGGAGAAGACGTGGCCGGAGTTGCAGAAAGCGATTCAGGAGCGGACGGTGCTGTTGCTTCCGCTGGGGCAGACCGAGCAGCACGGACGGCACTTGCAGACCGGGGCCGACAGCATCATCGCCGAACGGGTGGCGCTCGCGACGGCCGAGAAGTCGAACCCCTCCGTTCCGGTGCTGGTCATGCCGACGATCCATTACGGATACGCCCCGAAAATGGTCGCGCAGTGGCCCGGGACATTCCGCATTCGCTGGAAAGTCATGGTGGACTACGTCGCGGATGTCTGTTCCTCGGCGCTGCTCGGAGGCTTCAAGAAACTGGCGATCGTGTCGACGCACGGTCCGCACGGCGACGTGGCCCGCCTGGCCGCGCGTGAAGTGTTTGACCGCACCGGCGTCGGCATCGTCGTCACGCAGCCGCACACGTTCGCCCTGCCGGTCTTCAAGAAGATCCGCAAGAGCAAACTGGGGGGCGCATCCCATGCCTGCGAGTACGAGACCTCGCTGCTGATGCACTTCGGCTACCCGGTGGACCTGACCGGGACGGACGCCCGCGACTCCGTCAAGGTCTGCAACGAATGGGTGGCCGGGGACATGGCCGGCTCCGGAAAAGTTTCCTGGTCCACGTGGGATCTGCAAACGACCTCCACCGGCGCGCTGGGAGACCCCAGTTGCGCTTCTCCCGAAACCGGCAGGCAGTGCATGGAGAGCATCGTCGAGGAATACTGCCGGTTCCTGAAGTACTTCCGGGAGATGGAAACCCCCGTCCGGTAGGACCCCGACATGGAGAAAATCCTCGCGCTGGACCTCGGGACGAGCTACCTGAAAGCCGCGCTCTTCAACCGGCAGGGAGCGCTCTGCGCGTTGGCCAAAACGCCGACGCCCATCTCCCGCTCGCCCGACGGGGGATGTGAGATGCCCTCGGAGCGCTTCCGGCAGGCGGTGCGGGAGATCGTCTCCGCCCTGGATCGACCCGACCCGCGTGGACGCCGGGAAGTCGTTGCGGTCACCTTCGCGACGCAAACCAACACTTTTCTGCTGCTCGACAGGGCGGACCGGCCTCTCATTCCCTTCATCATCTGGTGCGACCAGCGCGCAAGAGAACTCGGCGGCGAGGCGCGGAAGCTGGCGCAGACCCCCGGTTTCCGCTCCACGACGGGCGTCCCCTCTCTCGACAGCGACTACATGGCGGCCAAGCTTCTCTGGCTGAAGAGGAACAGCCCGGAGTTGTGGCAGGAGGCCGGCAAGCTCTGCCTCTTGAGCGATTACCTCACCCACTGGCTGACCGGACGGCACGTGACGGAGGCCGGGGCCGCGGGGCTGACGGGAACTGTGGACATCCGCAGACTGGCCTGGTGGTCTCCGTTCTGCGAACAACTGGAATTGCCCCCTTCCTGGCTGCCCGCCATTGCGCGCGCGGGGACGGACCTTGGCCCGCTCTCGGGGAGCGCCGCCGCCGAACTCGGGGTGCCGGCCGCGTGCCGGTTCGTCGTGGGCTGCCTCGATCAATACGCCGGCGCTATCGGGGTCGGCAACGTGACTCCCGGCGGGGTCTCTGAAACGACCGGCACCGTCCTATCGACCGTGCGCTGCGCGCGGGGCTTCAGCGACCACCTGCGGGAGAACGTCTTTCAGGGACCGAGCTTCGATCCGGCACTGTATTACCAGATGCTCTTTGGCAGCGAATCCGCGAACCTCCTGGAGTCATACCAGCGCCAACTGCCGGACCGGTCGCCGTTCGAGGAACTGGATCGCTTGGCGGCCACCGCGCCTCCCGGCGCGAACGGACTGAGGGTCCGGCCGCCCGCCCTTCTCGCCAGTGCGCCGGATGCATTCGCCGGCGGGGATCGGCGGCACACCAGCGCGCATGCCGCGCGCGCCATCATGGAAACGGTGGCGCTGGCGCTGGCGCGCCAAGTCGGGCAATTGTGCGGCGCGGAGCGTCCGCGCGCGATCCGGGCTTCCGGAGGAGCCGCCCGCAGCGACGTGTGGCTTCAGATCAAAGCGGACGCCCTCGATGTGCCGTTCGAAGCCACCGACTGTGCCGAACCGACC
>Ga0114951_10003770_pt1 | contig 15404 bp, 8 predicted proteins | sample AM7aDNAmetaG_FD_88677 | JGI IMG/M metagenome (GOLD analysis project Ga0114951, IMG submission 88677) | Freshwater microbial communities from Finland to study Microbial Dark Matter (Phase II) - AM7a DNA metaG | ecosystem: Environmental > Aquatic > Freshwater > Lake | place: Finland: Lake Alinen...
TAAACCTGATGCTTATAATGCATTGAGTATGCCGGTTTATCATTCTGCAGCTTATGAATTTGATTCGGCAGAACAGATGGAATTGGCATTTACGGGTAAAGCAGCTGATCACACCTATTCACGCATTACCAATCCTACAGTTCAGTATTTTGAAGACAGGGTAAGGGCTATTACGGGTGCTTTTAGTGTAACAGCGCTGAACTCCGGTATGGCAGCAATTTCAAATGCCATTATTACACTGGCTAAATCGGGTAGTAATATTGTTACATCACGACATTTGTTTGGTAATACTTACTCGCTTTTTGCTTCAACACTCGAAGCATTTGGAATGGAAATCCGGCTCTGTAACTTAACGAATGTTGATGAAGTTGAAGCACATATTGATGCCAATACCTGTGCTGTTTTTCTAGAGATAATCACAAATCCACAAATGGAAGTTGTTGATTTAAAAGCAATTTCGACAGTTGCAAAGCAAAAAGGGGTACCGGTTATTGCTGACACAACGATTGTTCCGTTTTGTGCATTTAAAGCAAAAGAGTTTGGCGTAAATATTGAAATTGTTTCTAGTACTAAATATATTTCGGGTGGAGCAACAAGTCTGGGTGGATTAATTATTGATTATTGTAATTTCGACTGGCTTTCGTCACCGAAGCTACATGTAATTGCTAAGGAATTCGGACCTGCAGCATTTACAGCAAAACTCCGTAAAGAAATACATAGGAATCTGGGTTCATACATGACTCCTCATGCAGCCTATATGCAAACATTAGGACTTGAAACATTGTCAATTCGCTATGAACGTGCTACTGCAACTTGTAAATTATTAGTTGAAAAGTTGGAAAAGTTACCTGAAATCGAATCGGTAAATTATACAGGTTTATCTTCGAATAAGTTTTATAATTTAAGTAAAGAACAATTTGGGACTCACCCGGGAGCTATGTTTACTTTTAATTTGGCTTCCCGCGAAGACTGCTTTGCTTTTCTTAACAAGCTTAAACTGATTAAAAGAGCAACTAATTTATTTGATAATAAGACATTAGCTATTCATCCTGCAAGTACAATTTTCGGAACATTCAGTCCTGAAATACGGAAGGAAATGAATGTTTCCGATAAAACCATCCGAATTTCAGTTGGATTGGAGGATTTAGAGGATTTGTTTTTAGATATAAAGCAGGGAATTAAGAAATAAAATTGCTGATAATTGTAAAAAAGCGTGAATTGATTTAATAATTCACGCTTTTTCGCTATTATTATTTGTAAATAATACAAATAAAGTTTAAATAAAATTAATAGTATTCAGATGAATTATGTTTTTATTGAATTCGAATGATTTTCTAGAGAAATTTATATAGCATTAATTGTAGATATTTCAAGAATTTAATACTACAGATTAAAGAAATATTTTTGTTATTCTCTCAAATACAAAATATTATGCATTTAAAATCAGGTATTTATATAAAATAAATGTAGTAATAATAACTGTTGTTCGAATTATGTAATTAACGAATAAATCAGAAAATAATTGATTGTAGAAAAAAATAAATTTTGTAGTATTAAGTGCTACAATTGACTGTTTATCAACTAATTAAATAATTGTACATATATTTGTCGTGTCAGTTTTGGCAAGATATTTATTAAGAATTAGTTGATTATGAAACGGGTATTCAGACATATTATTCTGGTTGCAATATTAAACATTGGAACAGTATGTGTCGCAATATCCCAAAACGGCAAAGAAAATTCAATTTTAGAAACTTCTACCCTCAACACAGATTCTCTCCCAGATGCAAGCATAAATTCAAGTGCTGAAGTAAGTACTGTAAATGGTCAATCCATATTGAAAGTATGCAGTAATAAAACTGCTGAGGTTACTTTTACAAACATTTCTACAACTATTAACAATAACAGGAATTACAGTATTAACTGGGGTGATGGTTCTACCTTATATAATGATACAACATGGAGTTTATTAACCCATAATTATCCTATAGGTTTTTGGACTTTGACCTATACTGTAACTTCAAAAAATGGTAAATCAGTTACCAATATATATAATGTATATGTGGGTTCAAATCCGGCAGTTGCGCTGGGAAGTCCCGGAAATACCGATAATTGCAGCAATATTCCATTATCATTCCCTATTTCGGGTACCGAGAATAATCCTCCCGGAACAACCTACACAGTAACTTTTAACGATGGTAGTGAACCTCAGGTATTTACACACCCTGCCCCTGCAGAAATTACCCATACGTTCACTAAAAGTTCTTGTGGTATAACCAGTTACAATGGAAAAATACCTTATGTAAACTCATTCTCTGCAAGCATAGTGGCTTCAAATGCCTGCGGAGTTAGTGCTGTAAATGTAGTTCCAATTTATATATCCACTTCTCCGGTCGTGGATTTTTCATTACCAAAAAAAGTAGTTTCAATTAATGCTCAAATCAGCATCACTAATGCAACTTCCGGATATGTTAGTCTGGGAGCTAAATGTAATATTTCCCCTAAAATTGTTTGGACAATTAACCCTTTATCTAATGTTACTCTTTTGAAAAACGACACCTTAGGTAATGATTTTGGTCAGGACAACTCCAATTTGTGGAAAAACGGAACAAGTGTAATACATCCTACTTTTACTTCTCCCGGAAAATATATTATCAAATTACGTGTTGATACAAAACGTTGTGGAAAAGATGAAAAACTGGATACAATTTGTGTAGAAGGTCCGTTAGCTCCACAATTTTTACTTGATCTAAATTCCGGATGTACACCTGTTGCAGTTAGTTCAGTTAACAAAACAGATTTATCTTCTTCATTTTCGTCAACCACTGCTTGGGATGTAACTTATTCGGCTGATAATTGTGGTAATGCGCCTGCCGAGTGGAGTTATGCAAATGGAACTACAAAAAATTCATCCAATCCTTTATTCAATTTTGTAACTCCAGGCATTTATAAAATTAAACTATGTATGACCAACAGTTGTGGTACTTATATTAAGGAACAATCTGTTGTTGTAAAGAAACGTCCGACTGCAACTATCGATGTAATTCCAGATTTTTGTGGAACAGCTTCATTTACTCCCAAAGCAACTGTTAGTAATTGTACCGCTGAAACAGGTTCACTGACTTATGCATGGAGTTTTCCGGGTGGTAGTCCTTCTACATCCGACAAACTTAATCCAGGGGTAATTACTTATAATTCAACAGGAACATACAACTCAACACTTACTGTAACTAATGAGTGTGGCTCAATAACAACTTCCAGCAATAACTTCACAATTAATGCATTACCTTTTGTAAATGATGTAGCTGATCAGTTGAAAAACAACAAACAGTTATGTGAAGGAGTTTTATTCACAGGAAGCGAACAAATAATTTATACTTGGACTAACGACAACACAAAAATAGGGCTTGCTGCAACAGGAAGTGGTAATATTAATCCTTTTACACTTCAGAATACCGGAAAGTCAGTAATGAAAGCCAACATTACTGTCACTCCTAAAAATTCTTTAACTTCATGCGTCGGATTAGCTAAAACATTCAGTATTTCGGTAAATCCTTCAGGCGATGTAATTCAACCTGTCAATCAAACTGTATCCAATGGAACTTCAACTTTAGCTGTGCTTTTCACAACTGGAAATACCGGAGGAACTATTACTTATCAATGGACAAACGATTCACCGTCAATAGGTCTTGCTGCTTCAGGAAATGGTATTATCGAATCGTTTACAGCAATCAATACTACTAATGTACCAATTGTAGCAACTATAACTGTAACACCTTCTTTCGAATATGGTGGATTAATTTCAACCGGAACTTCCAAAACGTTCACTATCACAGTAAATCCAACTGCTACAATGAATCAACCTTCTGATATTGAGATTTGTAATGGAATGACAACACAGGATATTGTTTTCTCTTCGGTAATTGGAACCGGAATAATAAAATATATCTGGACTAATGATAATAAGAGTATCGGGTTGGCAGAAACCGGTGTAGGTTCTATTAAAGGTTTCAAAGCCGTAAATACAGATACTGTTGCTCATGTAACTACTATCACAGTTACTCCGGTTTATACGTTTAATGGAGTTAGTAATAGCGGTTTAACGCAAAAGTTCTCTATTAAAGTTAATCCAGCAGCAGTAATCACATCTCAACCACAATCAAGTTCAATATGTCGGGGTGGAAAAATTAGTCCGCTGAAAGTTTCTTATTCAAACGGAGTTGGTGTTCCTACCTATCAATGGTTTTCAAACAGCACAAATTCAACCATCGGAGGAACATTAATTCAGGATGCAACAACTGATACATATTTACCTCAATCGATGATTACAGGTACAACTTATTACTATTGTATAATTACTTTTACAAAAGGTGCTTGTTCTAGTATTGTTACTGATGTGGTAACGGTATCAGTTAATAACGCTGCAATAATTACTGTGCAGCCTACCGCATTGCAAAATATCTGTGTGGGAGGTACAATTGAAAATCCATTGAAAGTTGAATATGATGGTGGTACCGGAACTCCTTCTTATCAATGGTATTCAAATACCGTTAATTCAAAAATAGCTGCCAAACCGGTAATTGGTGCAACTTCAGCAACATTTAAACCATCTGTTTTGAATGAAATTGGTCATTACTTCTATTTTGTTGATATATCAATGTCGGGCGATGGTTGCGGTTCTGTTTCCAGTGATATGGCCGAAGTGAACGTGGTTGCTGACCCGGTAGTTGTAAACCAGCCGTTACCTATACAAACTATCTGTCAGGGTACTAACGCAGCTTTATTGACAGTTCAGGTTGCGGGCGGCTTGGGAAACTTCAACTATCAATGGTACGAAAATACGGTGAATGATAATTCGACAGGTAAGATTATTGCAGGTGCAGTTTCTGACGAATGGTTGCCATCGACTGAAAAAACAGGCACAATGTATTACTATTGCCTGATAACTCAGGAAAATGGTTTGAATTGTGCTGTAATCAGTTCAACATCAACATTTATAGTGAATCATGTACCTGTAATTTCTAAAAATCCGTTTTCCAAATCGTTATGTTTAGGTGATAAACCGGATTCATTAAGTGTTTCTTATAATTACGGTGTGGGAAACCCTTCTTATCAGTGGTATTCAAACTCAATTAATTCAAACAGCAATGGAACAATTATTTCCGGTGCTACTAAATCTGCCTACATTCCTTTAGCTGATATAATCAGTAAAACTTATTACTATTGTGAGTTAAGTTTTGAAAAAGGTGGTATTACAAAAATCATATCGGATGTGGCCAGCATAACCGTGAATCCAATTGCATCAATTTCAAAACACGAAATACTTAGCTGTAGCGGAACTTCATTCTCAGTAATTCCTGTAGAACAAAACGGTGATATCGTTCCTGAAAACACTACCTACACCTGGTCAACCCCGGTGCAAAGTCCTGCAAATTCGGTTATTGGAGCAAATCTGCAATCAATCCCCGTTTCAGAAATTTCACAAAAGCTATTTAATCAAACCGACAGCATAGCTACAATTGTTTATAACGTGACACCTGTTACTAGCACATGTTTTGGCGAAAGTTTCATGCTGACAGTAAAAGTTTACCCAATGATTAAACCTAATGTCATTCTTAAAAACGTGAGCTGTCATGGTGCTAATAACGGGTCAATCCAAACAAATATAACCGGTGGTTTAGCTTTTAATAAAATTCAAAAATACGATGTAACTTGGACAGGACCAAACGATTTTATTTCAAAGGAAAATGATATTTCAGGCTTACAACCCGGTGATTATACAATTTCTATTTCAGATGAAGGAGGTTGTCCGGTAACTTATACATTTACCATTAGCGAACCTTATGAATTGAAAATAAATACTGATTTAAAAAGAGACATAAATTGTTATAATAGTCTGAACGGGCAAATTGGTGTAACTATAAGTGGTGGAATTGCACCTTACAAATATTACTGGTCAAAAGATGGTTTTGCCTTTGCAACAACCGAAGATATTTCAAATCTCGATCAAGGAGTTTATTCTTTACAAATAACCGATACCAACGGTTGTGACATTAAAACTGCTTCGTATGTAATATCAGAACCTACAGCCATCATAATTAACATATTGAATCAGCAAAACAACTTGTGTTTCAATGATTCAATTGGTTCGGTTTCGGTTAAAGTATCGGGTGGTACTCCATTTGATTTGACTACGGCTATTTCAGAATACAGCTATTTTTGGTCAGGTTCTAATGGATTTACAAGCAATAGTAAGAATCTAATGAATCTTCCGGCAGGTAAATACCAGTTAACTGTAACTGATGCAAATGCTTGCAGTCAGATACTGGCAGTTGAAATAACCCAACCAAATGAATTAGTGGTAGGTGTAAGAACAAAACCAATGACTTGTTATCAATCGAATGATGCAGCTATAATCCTTGATATTACCGGAGGAGAAAAACCTTACGATGTAAAATGGAATAATATGGGTAGCGGTAGTTATCAGGAAAACCTTGATTCGGGCGATTATATTGCTGTTATAACCGATGCCAATAATTGCCAAAAGACCATCATGGTAAACATTCCTGAAGCAAATTTCTTAATTCATCCGCTTATCAAAAATGTAAGCTGTTTTGGAGCTCACGATGGCAGCATCGACCTAAATATCACGGGTGGTGTAAATCCGGTAACATTGGTTTGGGATGATAATCTGAATGCAGGCAACAAGAGAAATCAACTTGAACCTGGTATTTACAGTGTTACCATACGCGATGGTGCTCCTTGTAATATCAGAGAAACATTCATGATTTCGGAACCTCAACAAATTTATATCCAGTCAAAAGTTGTCAATGCTTTTGACTGTGATAATCCTAATAGCGGCTCCATTAGCTTAACTGTTACAGGTGGTACTCCACCCTACAGCTATCAATGGTCGAATGGTAGTGATTCTTTGAGTCTCAGGAATATTCCAAAGGGTAATTATGCTGTAATTATTACCGATTCGAAAGGATGTTCACAATCGGCACAATATGAAATTATCCGTCAAGCTCCATTAACTGTTTCTTTGAATGCTCAGAATGTACTAGATTTCGACAACAGTAGAATTGCCAAAAAATTTATTGCTAACGTTTCAGGAGGTTTTGCGCCTTATCAGCTTCACTGGAATAATGGAGTTGTAGAGGGAGCTAATAATGAAATCATGAGAACATCACAAAGCACTGTGGCTGAACTTCAGGTTACTGACAGTATTGGTTGTACACTTAATTACTCATTCAATATTGTTATTTCCGATATTGGAATTTCGTATGAAACAATTGATTGTAGTAAATCCAGGTTCCAGTTTAACTCCAAATCAGCAATTCTTGAAGAAACTAATTACAGTTACTTATGGGATTTTGGTGATGGCGACATATCGAATGCCCGTAACCCGATTCATAATTACAAAAAAAATGGTGAATTCAATGTTCAACTGATTATTTCAAATGGTATTTCGTCAAGTAGTTTCCAAACTGTGGTTTACGTTAATCTTGTAACAAGACTCAGATTGGATAAAGAACCAAAATTCTGTGCTGGTGATTCGGTAATGGTTTATGCAAAAGGTGCAGTATCATATAAATGGAGTAATGGTTCTATTGATGACCATATAACTATTAAAACTGCAGATGATTACAGTGTGATTGGTACCACTATTGAAGGGTGTAAGGATACATTATATTTTTCATCTGGAAGTTATGATGTGTACACCTATTCAATTATTACTGAAAATAATGAAAAAGTACCTGAAGATTCTGAAGTTCAGTTTTGGAGCGAAAGTATTCCATATTCTGCATATCATTGGGATTTTGGTGATGGTACTATTGAAGATGGAAATAGGGTTTCGCATAAATTCAAAACGAATCAACTTGGATTTTATGACATAAAGCTAAATGTGGTAAATCCTAATGGTTGTACAGAATATGCCACAAAACGAATATGGATAAAAACTCCTATTGATCTGCCAAACACATTTACACCAAATGGAGATGGAATTAATGATCGGCTTTTGCAAGGCTGGCAAATAAAACTTTTTAATCGCAATGGAATTCTACTTTATGAAGGCAATGAAGGTTGGAATGGAAACTATAAAGGTCAAGCAGTGAGTTCAGGAGTATATTATTATCAGATTTTTTATCCAAGTGGAACAGGTATTAAAACAGAATCGGGCTATGTAAGAGTTGTCAGATAAAAACTCAAAAAAAAATGAAATTTATCAACTTTATAGTCGTTTTGATTATATTAACAGCAAGTCTGTTGCCTGTTCATGCTCAATATAATATCAGGATAAACAATGTTTGGGACAATTCATATTATATAAATCCTGCAGTAATTAATGACGAATACGAGGCTGCATTTAGCATTGCAGCCCGTAAGCAATGGATTGGATTCCCTGGTGCACCAACCACATTTTATGCTACTGGAAGTATTTATCTTCCTAAAAATAATACCCAGTTTGGGTTGAAAGTATATGCTGATAATGTAGGATATAATACTATAACCAATATTTCAGGTTCATTTTCTTACGATATTAATCTTAATAAACAATGGCAGTTGGATTTTGGGATTGCAGCCAGTTACCAATGCCTGTCATACGATAGAAGTGAAGTAAGTTCGATGACCGGAGATGATCCGGCTTTGTATAAAAACCTTTTACAGCAAAATAATATTAATTGCGATTTGGGGTTCGAGTTAAAGAATCATTCATGGCGTGTTGGGGCATCTATACAAAATCTGTTATCTACATTTAATAAGGATATCAATATTCTTACAAATGCCAATTACGCCTACATCGTTTATCGGAAAAAGGAAGATAAGATTGTAAATCTGCAATATGCGGTTGATGCGATTCAGTACGGCAATATTTTTCAAATGGAATTTAGTCTGACATCATTCTTTAAATTTTACGATGAACCAGATTTGTTTCATCTTGGGGTATTTTATCGTACTCAAACCGAAATGGGAGTGGTGTTGGGTTATAACATTTCCGAAGCATTCAATTTAGCATACAGTTACGATTTTAACGTAAGCGGAATCAGTCAAAATACAGTTGGTTCACACGAGTTAATTGTATCATACAAGATTAATAAGATAAATTTCAAACCGTACAGGTATTAGATTTAATTTCAATATAATATGCTTAAATGAAATCAATTTTCACAATAGTTAAAAGTTGTTTTTAAGGGTTTATTATAATTCAATCTTTTGTACGATTATTGCAACTATCCCCCCTGCAAAAACAAAACTTCTTCTTTTTTAGTAAAGATTCTTTTATATCATTCAAATTTTTTCTAAATTACATACTTTCACTGAATTTTGTGCGTTATACTACCAAATATGATAATGAACTCATTGAACCGGGGTCTTAAGTATTTGATGATATTTAGCGGTAATTGTTTCTCATATTAGCCAGCAAAAAGTAAAAATCAGTTTATAATAAATTCAGGATTGAATTTTTTTGTTGAATTAAGCTTATAGAATTGTAATAAGAAGTTTGTTTTTATTTAAAATAGGAAGAAAAATTGGTGCTATTTTATTAATAAACAAACGTTTGCAAAAAAAATGAAATTAAAATTTGTAAAAACACTCCACCGTAATGATTTTGTTGTTATTTTTGTGCTCATTTTCGTAAACTCTTGTTCGAACAATCTCAATAAAATTATAACAAAAATATAAGCAATTATCAGAATTAAAAAAATTTTCAAATTAATACTTAAAAAAAAACGTTATGGCAAAGAATCAAGAACAAACCCCAAAAAGCAACTCATTTGCATTTGTTAAGTCTTCAGCAATGATCATGTTAGCATGTTTTGTTATTGCAGTGCTTATTTTCAAATTTATCTTCGGTGACGCATCTCACTTCGAAGGAGGTTTATCAGAAGGACACCCAAAACCAGGTGACTTATTAGGAACTATCTACAAAGGTGGTGTTATTGTACCTATTATTCAGACTTTATTACTTACTGTATTGGCATTGAGCGTTGAACGTTATTTTGCTATCAAATCTGCTCAGGGAAAAGGTAAATTAGTGAAATTCGTAGAGGATATTAAAACTAACCTGTCAAAAGGTGATCTTAAATCAGCAAAAGAAGTATGTGACAAACAACAAGGTTCTGTTGCTAACGTTGTAAACTCAGCTTTAATTAAATATGCTGAAGTGGAAGAAGACAAATCTTTATCGAAAGAACAACAAATTTTGGCAATCCAGAAAGAAGTTGAAGAAGCTACTGCTTTGGAACTCCCAATGTTGAGCCAGAACCTTCCTATTATTGCAACTATCACTACTCTTGGTACTTTGATGGGACTGTTAGGTACTGTAATCGGTATGATCCGTTCATTTGCTGCGTTGGCAGGTGCTGGTGGTACTGACTCTATCGCACTTTCTGCTGGTATTTCGGAAGCTCTTATCAACACTGCTTTCGGTATTTTGACCGGCGCATTAGCTGTAGTTTCATATAACTATTTTACAAGCAAAATTGATACAATCACTTATTCTATCGACGAAGTAGGTTTCTCTATCGTTCAAACATTTGCTGCAACTCACAAATAATTCACCTAAAATAAAGCGAAATTATGTCTAAAGTAAAAGTAGCAAGGAAAAGTACCCGTATCGATATGACCGCGATGAGCGACGTTACTGTACTGTTGCTCACTTTCTTCATGTTAACTTCAACGTTCGTGAAAAAAGAGCCGGTACAGGTAACAATCCCTGGGTCAGTATCCGAAATCAAAATACCAGATGTTAATGTTCTGTCAATTCTTATTGATCCTACAGGCAAGGTATTTATGAGTATGGATAAGCAGGGCGATATGATAAACACCTTGGATAGTGTGGGCAACCATTATGGAATAACATTTACTAATATTGAAAAAGAAAAGTTCAAAAAGTTATCTACATTTGGTGTCCCTATTAAAAGTTTACAAGCTTTTTTGGCTTTGAAAGGAGATGAACAGGATAAAGTACTTGCTAATTATGGTATTCCGACTGATAGTATAGATAATCAATTTAAGGTTTGGGTTCAAAAAGCACGTGTAAATAATCCCGCATTCCGAATCGCCATAAAGGCTGATGCAAAAACACCGTATAAAGTAATTAAAGATGTAATGACTTCTCTGCAGGATTTGAGAGAAAATCGTTATAACCTGATTACATCATTGAAGAACGAAACTGCTAATAATTAAGAAATCATGTCTGAAATACAAACTAACGACACCGGCGGAAAGAAAAAAGGCGGTCACAGTAAACAGAAAAAAATCAGTGTTTTTGTTGATTTTACTCCCATGGTGGATATGAATATGTTGTTAATAACATTCTTCATGTTGTGTACCTCGTTGAGTAAACCTCAAACAATGGAAATCAGTATGCCTAGTAATGATAAGAATCTTAAAAAAGATGATATGCCACCAGTTAAAGCTTCTCAAGCTATTACTTTGGTATTATCGGGTGGAGATTCTTTGTTTTATTATACAGGTGTGCCTGATTACAAGGATTATAACTCTTTGAAATTGAGTTCGTATGGTGCTGACGGAATCCGTGCATTTCTTTTAAAACGAAATACTGAAGCTGTTATTAAAATCAATCTACTAAAAGAGAAAAAAGCTCAACTGAAAATTTCTCCGGCTGAATATACCAAACAGGTCTCAGAGATTAAGGGCGGGAAAAATACCCCGGTAGTAATTATCAAAGCAGCTGATAAAGCAAATTACAAAAATCTGATTGACGCATTGGATGAAATGCAGATTTGTAATATTGGTAAATATGTTATTGATAAGATTACACCGGGAGAATTATTCCTTATAAAGAATTATCAGACTAAAGGTGAGTTATCCCGTACAGCGGCAAATGCTGCAAATGCTGCAAATGCACCAAGTAATTAATGCCCTAAAAACAAAATCATATGGCTAAAATAGATTTAACATCTCTTGAGTGGCGTGAACTTATCTTTCAGGGAAAGAATAAGGAATACGGCGCATACAAAATGCGCAGTGAATCAGACAAACGGCACAATACTTCTATCATGATTATTGCGGTAGTAGCTATTGTAGGATTCAGTCTTCCTCGTCTTATTGAAATGGTAAAGCCAAAACAAGTGGATAAGGTAACTGAGGTTACTACTTTTGCCAAATTAGAGAAAGCAGAAGTAAAACATGACATCAAAAAAGTGGAACCGGTTGAACCACCACCTGCTTTGAAAAGTTCGATTAAATTCGTTGCTCCTGTCATTAAAAAGGATGAAGAAGTACCGGAAAACGAAGAAATGAAAAGTCAGGAAGAGCTGAATAATACCAAAATGGCAATTTCGGTTGCCGATGTAAAAGGTAATGATGAGGCAAATGGAAAAGATATTGCTGATGTAAAACAAGCTGTAACACAGGAAGAAGTTGAAACAGTTTATCAGGTTATTGAGCAAATGCCTCAGTTCCCGGGTGGTGATCAGGAACTTCTTAATTACATCAACAAAAATATCAAATATCCGGTTATTGCACAGGAAAATGGTATTTCAGGTAAAGTAATCCTTCGTTTTGTGGTTTCCAAAACAGGTGCGGTCGATAGGGTAGAGGTTGTTCGCTCACTCGATCCGGCTTGCGACAAAGAAGCTATTAGAGTAGTAAGATCACTTCCCAGGTTTATTCCCGGCAAGCAAAATGGGGTGAATGTATCAGTATGGTACACATTACCTGTAACTTATAAATTAGAGTAGAATTATTAAAAACTATTGTTCCTGAATAAGCGTATTCAGGAACAATAATTTTCCCCCCGGTTCATTTAGTTCAGATTGTTTAACTTTTAAAAGATAAATAAGATGGCTAAAATTGATTTAACGTCATTCGAATGGCGTGAAGTTGTTTTTCAAGGGAAAAACAAAGAGTATGGCGCGTATAAAATGCGCAGTGAATCTAATCATCGACACAATGTTGCAATTTTAACTATTGCAGTCGCTACAATTGTTGGAATTAATATTCCACGATTAACATCTATTTTTAAACCTAAGGAAAAGGTTGAATACACTGATCCCTACCGGTTTATGAATATTGATGATTTAAAAGATGAAAAAAAAATAGAGGAGAAAATCATTAAACCAACTCCACCACCACCAGATTTAATCAAAACAATCAAATTTGTTCCACCTAGAATTGTTGAAAATGATGATATCGCTGAGAATGAAGGAATTAAACCACAATCTAAACTTAACGATTCACCGGTAAGAATTTCTTCGGTCGAAAATCTGCAGGGTTCTTTAACAGGTAGAACAGAAATTACTGAACTGACAAATTCGGGAACTGGCGATGGTGATGATAATACCATTCAAACTTACATTGAACAAATGCCGCTTTTCCCCGGAGGTGAACGCGAGCTACTTACCTTTATAGGAAAAAATCTGATTTATCCTGTTATAGATCAGGAAAATAATGTTCAGGGTAAGGTTGTTTTGCGGTTTGTTGTTTCAAAAACCGGTGCTGTTGATAAAGTTGAAATTATTCAATCATTATCACGAACAGCTGATAATGAAGCTGTACGGGTGGTTAAAATGCTCCCAAAATTTATTCCGGGTAAACAAAATGGCAAGAATGTTGCAGTATGGTTTACATTACCTGTAACATTTAAATTACAAGATTAAAATTAATGTCAAGTTTCAAAATTTCATCAATCTTTTTACTTGTACTTTTATTCTCATGTCAGAATAAGGTTAAGGATAAATTTACTGATACTTATACATCGGGAGTAATCCCTATTGCTGTTGATGAAAATTTTAAACCTATAATTAAGGAAGAAATTGATGTTTTTGTAGCATTGACTCCGCAAGCAGATATTAATCCTATTTATACCACAGAGGTTAATGCTCTGAATCTCTTATTAAAAGACAGTGTCCGGTTGGCAATTACCACCCGGGCACTCTCTCAAAAAGAAGTGAATTACCTCAACAGTAAATCCTTTTATCCACATTCATACAAATTTGCTCACGATGGACTTGCTTTAATTGTTAATCGGAATAACCCGGACACAATGATTAGTGTAAGTGACATTAGAAAAATTTTGATGGGTCAGGTTACTAACTGGAATGAGATATTTCCAAAATCTTCACTTGGCAAATTCCAGATTGTGTTTGATAACCAAAATTCAAGTACAATTCGCTATGCAATTGATTCAATTTGTAATGGGAAAAGTCTTTCATCAAAACTGTTTGCTCAGAATACAAACCCTGAAGTAATTGATTTCGTTTCACGAACACCCAATGCCATAGGAGTAATTGGAGTTAACTGGTTGGGGAATAAAAAGGATACTACCAACCTTTCATTCAGAAATGAAATTAAAGTTATGGCTGTAAGTGCTGAATCGGATGCTACTCTGGCAAACAGCTATAAACCTTTTCAGGCTTATTTGTTTTACGGGTATTATCCACTAACCCGGTTTGTTTATGTAATTTTAAATGATCCACGTGGGTCGCTACCATCGGGATTCACTTCATTTCTTACTTCAGACCGAGGACAACGCATTATTCTGAAATCAGGATTAGTACCTGCTACACAACCGGTTCGTGTTGTGCATATTAAAGATGAACAATAATTAATATTTACTTATAACACAAGCTACATGAAACGTAACTTTTTATTTATTTTACTTGCAGTGATTGCCGTAAATCTTTCAGCTGCAGAATCTGCTCAGGGTATTGCTTATTATAAAGCCGGTTTTCCACAGGTAGCGAAACCACTTTTATTGAATGAATATGCCACCGACACACTAACCCGCTCAGAAACCTGTTTTTATCTTGGGAATATCTACTTTGGTGAAAACAAACCTGATTCAGCTGCAATTTATTTCAAAAAAGGGTTGATAGGTAAACAGATTAATGTTTTGAATACAATTGGTTTGGCTATGCTTAAAGTTAAATCAAACCCAAAAGAGGCTGAAACAGATATTCAAACTGTTTTGAAATTGTCAACAAGTCGTAAAAACTCTGATTATTTTATTGCTGCTGCCAATGCATACCTTTTCAATGGAGAGATTGAACAGGCTTCGAATTATATGGAAAAAGCTAAAAATATTAAAGTTAAGAGTGCTGCTCTGGCTGTTTTGGCAGGTGATATTGAACTTGCCCGGAAAGATGTGGGTAAAGCTTGTGGTAATTATGAATTGGCATTATCATACGACGATAAGTGTAAAGAAGCGTACATTAAATATGCCCGTGCTTATAAAAATGTAAACACCCAACTGGCAATAGAAATGTTGAATAATCTGAAAACAAAAGAACCAACTTTTTTATTGGCAGACAAAGAGTTGGCTGATATTTATTATGCTAATAATAATTTTGATAAGGCCGCTGAATTGTATGGTAACTATTTAAAATCAGGAAATTCAAGCGTATCAGATTTGACTAAATACGCAATGA
>Ga0114951_10003771_pt1 | contig 15401 bp, 29 predicted proteins | sample AM7aDNAmetaG_FD_88677 | JGI IMG/M metagenome (GOLD analysis project Ga0114951, IMG submission 88677) | Freshwater microbial communities from Finland to study Microbial Dark Matter (Phase II) - AM7a DNA metaG | ecosystem: Environmental > Aquatic > Freshwater > Lake | place: Finland: Lake Alinen...
ATTAAATGTGGATGATAACTGCCTTGATACCCATTGAATTTTCAAGAATAAATTTATAGGATAGCTCTTTAATCATTTCGACTAAAACTTAATATTTTATGCAAATATATAAAATGTTTATCATAATACAACTATTAATGTTTAATATATACAATATATGAGAAATTGTCCAAAGTTTTATAGCGAAAAAGAAATATCATGGATTAAAACTAATTATCCGTTATATGGTTCTAATTATTGTGCAAATTTTTTGAATGTTACACTAGAACAAATACGAAATAAAATAAAAAATTTAAAAATAAACAAAAAAGAAGACATTAAAATAGAACTTGAACAATTTAAAACAATTAAAACCAAAGAAGTAGCATACATATTAGGGTTAATTTGGGCTGATGGACATATAAACATAGATAAAAGACATATATCTATTAGTATTATAGATGATGATATGAAACAACTAAAAAATATATTTATGTCAACAGGTAAATGGAATTATAAAATAATAGATATGTCTAAATATGGTAATTATAAAAACAAGGTATAATTAGAGTTGGTAATGTTAAATTATATAATATTTTATTCGATTACGGATTTAGAGATAAATCGAAAATTTCTCCCACTAATCTATTAAATAAAATACCAGAAAATCTAAAACATTATTTTTTAAGAGGATTAATAGATGGGGATGGTTGTTTTTATATAAATAATAAACAATACACATATCAATTTATATTGGTATCTACTATAGACCAAGATTGGTCATATATGATAGAATTTTGTGATAAATTGAATATTAATTATAGAATAGATAGAATTAACACAATTAAATCTAAATCTTCATCATTTAGAATATGCAGAAAAAACGACATCATCATATTTGGCGATTATGTTTATAATGATTTTTCTTTTGGTTTAAGAAGAAAATATGAAAAATACCTAAGTATAAAAAACACAAATATTAAAAAATAATATTTTTTAAAATTTAGTATTCCAAGTTGAGTCTGGCAAATAATTATTTTTTTGGTATGATTGTAATAATTCGTATATTGGAAACCAGTCCATTTTTGAATTAAACCCTGCTTTATCATCTATTAAAATATTGAAATAGTATTTTTTTTCATAAAAACCAAAATTTCCTTTCGTAGAATCTATTTCTGGATTCTCATTAATATAATCAAAATGTATATTAAATTTTTCGAATTCTTTGCTATAAAAATCTATTTCTTCTGGATATGAAGAAGTAAACATTATTAGTTTTATATCTTTCCTATTAGATAAAATTTGTAATACTTCTTTAGCATATGGATAGAATTTCATTTGATGTTGTTGCTTTTTATAGTTTGGTTCTAAAATTGTATTGTGAATATCGATAAGCCAATATGTCTCAAACCACTGTTTTTTAAACGAATGCTCGAACATTTTATCAATACAAGTGACCATACTTGGTGTGTATTCTGATAGTATTTCATTTAATTTTTCAGCCCTCTCACCTCTTTTATCAACCCACTCTATGACGATAACATTCTGCTTTGCCGATTCATCGTAGTGGGATGTGAATTTTTTTATAATATGGTTTTTTTCAAAATCATTCAGTTCATCTTCTAAAAAATATTCACTCGATGTGATAACTTTAAATGGCATAATTTAGTATTATTTAAGTGGTAAAAATAGTTAATAAAAAAATATAAACCAATATTAGTTGAATATATTTTAAATTTTATGAATTTTAATAAGCTCTAATACCTTTGGGTTGTATATCACAACACCTTCAAAACTATTGTCCCATAAGCCATCAATACCATCATTGGTAACTGTTTTATAAAACTCTGGGTTACTAACCTGTCTACTATATTTTATCCAAATATCCCAATCCTTTTCATCTCTAAGGTCTAGTATGTTTGCAGTATCTTTTAGTTTAAACTCTAGAATAGCACCACCCTCATCACCATCACTAAAATCAGCATAGTTTGACTTGGCTAATTTATAGTCTGGAGTTGTATAAAAACCCCAACCAAAATAACCACCAGAGGATTGCTTAATGCTAACACCTTTCTTCTCAATGTTTAATGCTGATGCTAAATCAGTACCATGATATAAACTGGTAAATATTTCTCGTACCTCATTAAGTTTATTAAATTCGTCTAAGGATGTTTTGATATGCTTACTCATTTAAATATTTTTATTTTTATCGAATTTGTGCCATTGCGTTAAACTGTTCAAGCGCATTCTCGTTACTCCAGAATAGTTCTTCCAATTTTTTATCATCCTTTTTTAAGAGCATGTGAATAGAATTTTTAACTCCATTCATACCAAATAACGAATTATCTATCATATTTATATCGAAATCTTCTATTGCCTTACAGAAAGATTTATACATAAACTTACTTTTATCCTTATCATAAAGCGCATCCCATAAAATATCATTAGTTGTTATTATTTTATTCAACTCTTTACTAGCTACCACTATGCTATCTTCCAGTTTTGACTTTTTTGCTTTTGGTAAGTCTAAATCACTTCTATACTTCTCGAATAGTTTAAGAACTTCTATCAGTTTATCAATGAATTTTTGTCCGTTGGTAGAAATCTTCTTTTGCTCTTTACTCGTCTTTATGGCTTGATTAAAATCACCATTGTGTTCAACATACTCTTCGATGGTCATATACTTTGTACCGCCCATCTGTTTAATCATAATACCACGAGAACCGTATTCATACGCTTTTAGTATAGCCTTAACTTCATCGTTATGGTACTTGCCACCATAAACGAAATGATTACTCAATAGCCAAACACTTTGGTAGGATAAATTTTTTATTTTATATTTTTCAATTAGGTAGGATAAAAGTTCATACCCATTCTGATGCTCGTCAGAATGAGAAACTGGTATAATATAATTAGTAGTCAATGATATTAACACGTACCCAACACCATCCCATTCTCCAATTTTTTTACCTTCAGATAGACTATTACCTACTATAACTTTCGATTTCCAATTCTTGACGTTTGAAAAATCTCCAGATATATCATAGAAAGATTCAATCTTTTCTGGTATTTTAAAAGGTTGTGTGCCTAAATTTTCAGTTAAAAATTCAATAAGAGTAGTATGTAGAATTTTTTTCATTTCAGAGTTTTTCTTTTATATATTAAACTTTGAAACCTATTTCTTATCTTCTAGCGTTTCATCGGTTAATATTTTATACTTGGTAGGAATGAAATTATTTGCAGCGTACCATATAGTAACATCTCCAAAACTCTTACTAATTCGCTTAATACCCAGTTCGTGAATATCATGCTCACACATGCTGGAGTAGTAAAAATTAACTCTTGTAACCTTACAAATTTCACCTTTTTTTATTGGATATGCACCAGTACAAGTATCTTTAATACATTCAACCTCAGTTATTTTGAATGTTCTTCTGGAGTGCCAGTTAAGTTTTTTAAAGAAATTTGAGGATTCTTTATCTAGGTCGATATCACCAAATTTTGTTTTAAGAATATTACCTCGGATAAATTTTGGTATCTTACCGATTAGAGGTAATTCAGTAAACGTAGATTCGTACCTAACTGCATCAATTTCGTTTATTTTTTTCATACTAAATAGGATTAAATGATAAGTGACACTCATAGTTAACAAAGAGTTCTTCGCCTTTCTTTAAGTCTCGGATAGCATATACTCTTTTTATGTTATTCTTATAGTCGTTCCGAATGTAAACATTGCTTGTTTCAGCGTGATTTATAAGATTACTATGACCGAATGCAAGTACATCATGGGTTTTACTCCAGTGCATGGGGTATGGCTCTAAATCGGCTGGATAGTCAAAGGCTTTAAATACCATAACATAATCAGCGATTATCAGCTCATTCTTTTTTATATCATTCGTTGCTATGACACACCGACCCTTCACCGAGTCAATCACTATATGCGTTTTATTCACGTTTAAATAATTTTATATTTTATTAACTCTTCATAGTTTTCTTCAGCAAGCAAATCTAAATAGTTTTCATAATCAGTGATGGTTACCAAATCCCCATCACCGTTCAGCTTCATCCTCATATTATTTAGATAGGTGAGCATATCTAAACTCTCATTCAAACAGTTCATTCGTTCTTCATCACTTAAAGATTCGATTGATTTCAATTTTCTCTTCCACTCAAAAACTTCAAGGTACTTCTTTTTTAGAACTATCTTATTTTTATCCTCCTCAACCATACGTTCATACACAGAGACTGATGCTGTACGGTAAAGTGTAGTAGAGTTAAATCTTTCCTTACACCACGTACACTTAAATTCGTGATAACTTCCACAATCTGGTATCGGGTCATATAATGCTTTCTTCTTACCACAGAGTGGACAAACTTGGTATTTCATAACACCACCACCCCAACCGCTACTTTTTGTTCTTGCCATATGCTAATCTTTAAGTTTACGTTTTTTGATGTAGAATTTATCATTCAACGCTTTTAACTTTTTACTAACGCTTTTTTCATTCTCCATATCCTCTAGAAGATGCATAACAGTTAGCCATAAAAACTCTTTATCCCTTTTAGTTGTTCCCATACTATTTCTTTATAAAATATAAAAATGAACTTCGATAGTCATCATTCGGTCTATAGATAAACTTTCCAAGTCTACCATCCTTAACTAGACCATGTAACCAGATTGAACACAGATTTGACTTAACACCAATGATAATAGAAATATCCCAAGCACTAAAATTGGCTGTTGGGAATTTTTCTTTTATCGTATTATATAAGTCTGTTCTGGTCATTCTACCATATATTTAAAACTTCAAATCAACAAAACCATTTTTATCGACAAGTTCAAATGTCGTATTATCAATCTTCTCCTTCCAAGTGTGGTGAAAATGACCATAGAACCACTTATCAATCGGATGATTATTCTTCTTCAACGCTTCGTACAGCTTGGTTATATCTTGGCGTTCCTTCATCACGTCAGCCCTTAGCGTGTCATCATACAACGTCCATTTTTCAATATTGTTATAATCTTGTGGATGGCAGAAATGTGGCGCACTATGCGTAATAACCACGTCAATCTTAGTTTGAAGAGCATTGATTTTATCTTGGTTGAACTCAAAGACTTCATCCTCCCAGTAGTCGATGCCAACTTTTCTACCCTTATGAGTACTTCTTCCAGTTGAATTTTTAAACAAAGGATTAGGCTTTCTATCCACGCTGACCGCACCACCCACCATAAGAATATTAAGACCATTCACACTTAGTTCGGTATAATCTGGAATCAGCTGTATATTACCAACCGTATAGTTATTCCTATAATATTCTGGGTTATCATGATTTCCACGAGTAACAAAAACAAAATTATTATTATTCTTTAAATTTGGGTTTATATAATCTAGCATTCGAAAGTTTTCATTATCACTTCGCTCAAATCCAGCCCCAAAGTCACCAGCACCTAAAAATGCAGTGTTTTTAATACCATACTTCTTGGTGAAGGTTATGATATCAACAAAGTATCCATGTAGGTCACCGAACACTATTAAATTTTCAAAATTCATCATATGTTAAATATTTCTTTTAATTTTTTTGACCTAGTTTTTTTGGTATAGTAGTTCTCTAGTTCAAGTCCAGTTTTTATTTTATCGGTTATAACCACTTGGTAGTCATAATCTGCTGGTGTAGCATCGAATGAATTATCCTTCATACACTTATTGTGCCATTTTGGATTTTTAGTGTAGAAGAAGGAGTCAAAACTATAATCAGTCGAATAGCGCATCTGATTTTCATCCTTAGTAGCATCATAGGTTTCAGACATATAAATAAGGCAATTCAACCAATCTATCACCAAGTCTCCAGTATTAAAATCTTTTATTTTTTCATTATTTTGCTTCATTATGATACCACGATAAGAATCTTGTGTATCACCATCCCAATCTATTGTTATCAACTTAGAATCAGTACTCATACTATCTTATTTTAAGTTTTTTTAGTTTCTCTAATCTAATCTGTTTAATCGGTTTATCATCAAAATATAATTCATCATCATGTCTAGCATCGTATACCCTCAATTCGATACTACTCACTAACATTAAAAAGGTAACAATGATGATAAGCCATGTTGCAAATATACTATTAAAATTGTAACTTTTCATAAAAATACCTACTATCATTCCAATCATATACATAATTAGAATCGTAAAAAGCAGTCTTGCCCTAATTCGTCTTCCTCTAGTCTGTCTTCTCATCTTCAAGTAGGTATGTTAGTTTATTGAACCTATCCTTTTTCTTTTTTGCCTTAAAATACTCCTCCTTATTTATAACCGATATGCGACTAACAATCGGAAATCCATCCCCATCCCTACTGAAGAAACTATCCGTTCGATTATAGTTTGATATACTATACGTGTCTAATAAATAATTTTTTAAGTATACATCATCTATAACTTTACCCCTAATGTGGTCGTAGGTAATTTTACATTCGATTATAATGTTATCGATTTCCAACCTGTCGCATATAACCTCAATAGTATACGTATACACTTGAGGTTTTTTTGGAACTTGCTTAAATCCTTTAGGTTTAGATGCCATAGATGACCAGTAACCTCCGCTATATCTACTCATTTTCTAGTATTGTTTTTATTTTAAGACCTCTAAATTCTTTGAAGTCCATATGCTTAACTTGACCATGCTCTAGTAAAACGCTGAAGTAAATCTGGATTTCAGAATTCTCCACAGGTGTTGATGTTGATATATTTATCACATCTGGAATTAAAATTATTTTCTTTTTATCGTACTTAGCCGTATACCATATTGTTGGTTTATTGATAAGCTTAGACATAAAATCTATGTAATCATCTTTCAACAAAAAGTTTATAGAGGTATGAGAATTATCCTTCGATGCAATCAAGAGTTTACCCCTATCGTATTTCGTCAAATCTAAATAGTTCATATTTTAGTCTATTATTGATTTTATTTTAAATGTCCGTTCTATGTTATACTCTTCTTTAAACCTACAATTTTTAACAACGTAAGTAGTAATACCATCTAATACTTTATACGATACCACAGTTGCCACTATCTTATAAATATCCTCTACGCTGATTGAAAAATATGAGCTGGTATACCATAGTAAAATATCACCAGTTGGCGTTACCATTTTAAATCTGTTTTGTTTGTTTTTATTGTAGCGCATGATGTTTTCAATCATAACATAGTCTTGCAACGTTTTATTCAAAGTTTGTATATGTACGAATTTACTATTTAACTGTGGGTCGATGCTTATATCATTTAGGTACATATTTAACGCTGATATAGCGAATTCAACATCATCCTCAAAAATTCTTTTACCAGATAAAATACTTTTTAATTTACATATCTTACTATCACCAGTAATCGCCAAATAATTGATATAATCTATGGTATACTCAGCATTTTTAATATCTTTATATGAAAGACTAAAAACTTCAAACTCTTTATTATATAAGGATTTGAAATTTTTCATTATGCTCTCCATTTCATCCCACGATTGGTAAGGATTCATGAAAGATTTCACAAAATCTGATGTAGATGGTATGTGTAACGCACTAGCATATTCAGTTGACCAATACCCACCAGTTTCTCTTATCACGAAACCAGCATACGCTAATACGTGTAACGGTGTATTATTTATTGTAAGTAAATCTATTTTTGTTTCTTTATCGGTATTGCCTATCATAATTTGAAAGTATAGAAGGCAAAGATAGGAAAAATAATTTTGGAAAAAAACTAATTGAAGATTTCTTTTATTTTTTTATTTCGTGTTTCTTTTAAATCAAATTCAAGAAAATAATCATTAACTTTTCGTTCTAAGCCGAATGGCGTAGTAAAATCTTTATTTAAAGTCATAATAGTTCCGTTTATAGTCGTAGATATATCTACAACTTCATACCCTTCGCTATTATACCATGACATGGATAGTGCATTATGATTGAACCGAACTCTATCACCGACCTTAATCATTGAGTATACTATTTATTTTTTTTATTCTGGTATAGGTTACATCTACATCAACAAAATTATCATATATCTGATTATGGTTACGAAAAGTTATTAAATCTGTACCCTCTGTATCTGTAAAGAATGTTTTATCTAAGACTAGAATAGTTCTTTCCGTTTTTGTAGGTATTACATCAATAACTTGATAAGTTTCATCATTATACCAAATTTGTCTATACCTTTTTTTCTGTATCTTAACGTAATCACCAACCTGTATCATTTATAATCTCTTTTATTTTATTCGAACGAGTCATCTTAAAATCAACAACCATAACATGCTCATATATTTTGTTCGATGAAAGTATAGTCGAAAATATACTAGTTTCATAAAATTTATCAAGAGATAATATATTATCTTCATCATCTTTGAATACATCGATAACCTTAAACGCATCCTCTGTATACCAAGTCTGGTCGATATACTCCCTTTTCATCCGAACGTAATCACCAACTTGAATCATCAAATATTCTTTTTAATTTTTCCGTTCGTATGCGTTTTATATCTAGTGTAAAGTTTGATGCATGAACCATGTGGGTTAAAGAACCATTTTGAATAAATGGTTCATATGTAATAACTATATTATCAGAGGTGATTGCTCTAATCTTATACGATTTTATATTATAAAATTTATAATTAGATAAATCCTCTCTTAATTTTACATAGTCTCCAGTCTTGAACATAGATTAAAATATGAAAATCTGCTTAATTTTTTCAGTACGAGTACTCTTTATGTCCAGTTCAACATAATCCTTATTTATTATACTACTAGTCTTTGAAATACCATTATCATTAAAATTAACAACAATAAACGGTCTATCAAGTGTTAGTATATCAAAACTGACAAAAATAATCCTATACAATTCTGAAGAGTACCAAGAGAATTCTTTTGTAGTTTCTTTAAACCGTATATAATCTCCAGCCTTAAACATAGATTAAATTTATGAAAAATTCTCACCCTCTACATTAATTGTGTTTCCAGTGGCTGGGTCAAAGGCTGGTATTGGACAGGATGACCTAAGCTTACCTTGAAATCCACACTCATGACAACCTTCACCATTACAGTATAAACACGGTGCTGTATACTCATGGTTATAGCATATATTACCACAGTAAACGAACCACTTCTTTCTTCGGTCTAAACGAAAATTTACTATGGCTTCCTCTTTAGTGTAAAATTTTTCTTCTAATTTTTGATTACTTTGTTCCATAATAATTATTATTTTTTCTCTACAACTGGATATAACAATTGTAGATATTTTTTTTCATCGTTTAGCTGAAAACTAGCCAATCCATCGGTGAAAAACCAACCTTTAAATTCCTTTGATAACGTTGATTTATTTATTTCACTCTTAGACCAAACGAAATATTCACCATTATCATTAGCCACAACATGTGTTAAAAACCCTTCGTATACCTCACTTGGGTATTTGATATTATATGTATACGAATCTTTCATTTTAAAAGATTCACCAATAATCTTACCTTGAAAATATATAAAATTTTTACTATTCTGGAGTTTGGCTGTAATCGTTTTAACCACAGTGTCCTTTTTTACTTCTGCTGGTTTTCCAGCAATTTTAGCCATCTCACTTGGTAACTTATTTATCTGATAAATCAGAACAATATTCGTCACCAGAAGAAAGGGGAATACTATACCTCCAAGTTTACTTAGCTGTTCTTTCATAAAAAGTTTAATAATTTAGTATTTTACTTGTATACGGATTAATGTATTCTGTTAGTGGACATGGTAATATTTCATTCTTTGTTAAAGCATGTCCAACTCGTTTCTCAATACAGTCCATGCATAGCATACCACCACCAACCCCTATAATATCCCACAGTTCAAACCTAATCATGTAAAAGTCTTTAGGGTCTATGAAAGTATCTTTACCACAATCAGCACATAGCCAATTATCATCACCAGATACGGAATGTTTTGGTTTTTTCATACGATTAGTTTATACAAAAAATACCCCTATCTATGACTAGAATAGAGGTATTTAATATATTTTTAATTTCTATTCTGGTTTTAAGGTTTCAATAAATGTTGAAACTTTGTTAAAAACATCAAGTTTTTTGATATCTGCTCTTAATAGTGTAATGTTTTCCAAAACAATTTTGTTATCAGTAGTGGATTCTGCTGAGAGAGCATCAACAATAAAATTCAATTTATTATCTATACCTTGCTGGTTTTGTTCGAGTGTTAATAATCGTTGATTAAGATTACCAACTAATTCATTCTGGTGAGTTAGAACATCAACAATTTCATTTTTCATATTTGTTAAAAACTCACGAGTTTTATCAGCTTTATTCTCTGGTACTTCACCGTTTGTTGAATTTTTTTCTTTCATTTTCTTATTTGTGTTATTGATTACTGCTCTCAATATGTCATTACCCACTGGCTGAACAATATCCAAATCTTGCTTATTAGCCTGTTTGTCTTTAGCATCCTTTACTACTTTTAGTACTACTTCAGCCATTTTTTTATTTGGTTTAACAGTAGCCCATTTTATATTATTGTTTTTAGTGATTATGTCACCTTCTACAGTAATATATCCAAGAGTAAAGAGCTGGAGTTTTTCAACATGCGAAATTTTAAAATGCTCATCCAATGGTTTATATCGCATTTGTCCAGTTTTTTTATCTCTACTAACTATATTAAATAGAATGCTCTGGTTAACATATTCATCTCTACACTTATTATACACGTGTGTTAAATATTGTAGCATGTTCGGAGTTTTATCTAAAATCATATTCAAAATTATTTAAGATTAGTAAATTTCAATACTACCAGCATTATCATCTGATTCAACTTCCTGTACATTGGATTCACTATTAGCATTTAGATTTTGAAGATATCTATCCATTTCTTCTTCATACTGTAATTTTGCTAATTGAATACCAGTTGTAAAATCATCTTTCAATTTAAGATAATTTGAAAGAGTATCATCGGCTTTAGACGAATTTACCATATACTCAGAAATAGAATCAATAATAATGTTTAAAACATGTTTTTCCAACTCTTTAATTGAACTTTTTGCTGAAATATAATCACAAAAATCTTCGTTAATATATATTTCAAGTGTTTGATTCTTTTTATTGTAATCCCAATATTTTCTCCCTTGATTTTTATCACAATAAAAAAATTCTTGCCATTTTATTGTACCCAATGACGTTGTAATAACCCTATAATTTACTGGGTTTGTAACCCTTTTAAGATATAATGCGTGTCTTCCACGTTTTTTATTCGTAGTTGGCTTTTGAAGTTCAATAGCCAACTTAATTTGAGCATTGCTACCCAAATGACTCTTTTTAGAAGTATTTGTAAATTTAAACCCCTGTGTTTGAAAATTTTGTTTGTCTTTATCAACAACATTATGAATAGCCCAATTTATAAATTGAGAATTCTCTATTATAGAATCTTCAACAGCTTTGCGTGATTTGACACTTTCATCGTCAGTTTTCTTTAGTCTAGCAGCATTCTTAACTTTTATAAAATTTGGAGATTCGCTACACAATGCTTGAACTTCTTCATATTCTTTTGTGTGTTCTAAAAAAGACGTTTTATTATTATTAACCTGTAAAAAGTCAATGTTTAGTTCCCCCATGATTCTAGCTAATGTAGCATGACTACCAATGGCAAACTTGTCATTAGTTCTAATCATTCTTCCGTTTTTATAGATATCAAATCCATATAAACTTTTTTGACTACTAGTTTTCATCAATCCAATCCAACCAGTAACTTTACCATATGGAGTATCAACATCAACAGGCAATGGATATCCTTCAGCCCATTCGTAAACATCGGCTTCTATTTTTTTATTATTGACAGTTATAGAAACACCGTGTTTACTTATGTAAGACCTATATCTTTTTGAAATATCTTTTTTAAGCAATGACACCTTTGGGGAATCAATAGATAGTATAGTAGTATTTTTTGCTAAAAGTTCTGTACCATGTTGATTTATTGATTTTGGGTATTTTTTTAATTCTAAATACCAATCTTCGTATTTTGAAAATTTAACACCATCAAATTCATATAAATATCCAACCTCTGAACCTTTCACACCAGACCTAACGATATAATTATCACACAGAGCAGCCATTGCAGTTTTTAAACCAAATCCAAACTTTCCAATTTTTTCTGGAAGTTTATTCGAAACTGCAAGTTTTGCTGAATTTGATATATCAAGTTTATTCATACCAACAGCGTTATCCATAACAGAAATCATTTGTTTTGCAACGCTTATTTTTAAATCAATCTTTAATTCACCATCTTTAAGTTGCTGGTCAGAAGCTGCATCAATAGAATTATCAATGAACTCTGCAATAGCTTGATAAAAACTAATACCACTTACACCCATTTTTGGTATAAGACTCTTATCTGGTGTTATATTAATTCGTTCTGATGAAAGAAATTTAATATTTTGTTCTTTCGGTAAAACTCCATCTACATATGGTTCTTCTTCAATAACTTGCTTTTTAACTACATTTTTCAATTTAGGATTGGTAATAGTAGCAACTGTATGTTTAGCAATAGGTTCATCTGATTTAATCTTAGATTTTTCTGTAGACTCTATCTTAGTATTTTTCTCAACATATGGCTTACTAGCATCCAATGTGGCTTTACCTTTTACAGGTTTCCTATCTCCAAAAAGTTCATTTAAATTTTTTTGCGCTTCCATGCTTTATGTTTTTAATGATTAGTATTAATTCAATTATTATTGATTGCAAATATAAACAAGTTTTTAAAATAAAAAAATAAAAACTCATTTTTATAAAAAAGAAAAATCATCCTTTTTTTTACCACCGTTTGGTAGCATTTTATTAATAGCGGTATCCAAACGTTTAACCTTTTCTTTCAAAGTTTTAAGTTCTACCACCAAATCAGCCTTATACAAGAATTCGGTAATCGTTTCGTTATGCTCGTTGTTATAGCTAACCGCAAGACATGGATACTTCGCTGGTTTACCATACTTCTGGAGTATAGTACCCTTATACCGTTCATAAATCTTCGCCTTGGTAAGAGACCCATCGAAAGGTATATTCAGCTCCTTAATCATCAGATTAACGTACTCCCTTTCATCCTTCACCACATCACCGAGTTCAACGGCAATCATCGCATCTAGTTTCATATTTAAAATTTTTATTTTTTAATAGTAAAAATGTAATGTGTTTTCAATGTTTATAGAATTTAGTATTTCAATATCTTGTTCCGTTTCACCTATCTGTTCCAACTTCAGCAATCGGATTAGTTTGGTATTGGGTTTTAATACTATTTGACCTTTACTCAACTCTGAACCAATCATTAAATCCATCCCATAAAATTTTCCGATAACAATATCTAACTTTAAGTTTGTTTGTATATGAAATCTTTTATTATCTATAACAACATTAACCATATCACTAGGTATTATTATAGTTTTTATTTCATTATTCGGGTGATATTTATATATTATATCTAAAATTTTAGCACAAATTCTCCGAAAATACATATCCCGAATATCAGCAGCAGTAAAATGCTACACTATCATCACTTTTAATGACATCTTCGAATTCTATTATCTCGTCAATTAGCTTAACCATTACTATTTTATTAACATGAATATCCTATCGTGAATATGAATTTTATCGATATACTCAAAATTTTCATTCTCATCCAAGGATAGTATTTTAAATTCTCGCTGCTTATTCTTATTATAGTTCAATTTTATGAAATTGTTGTTTGTTTTATCTTCCCCTATTATAACAATTATATCAAAAACTTTTCCATACACAGTACCCACCATAATCTGACCTATTGGGTATACCATAAATTGAATAGACTCTTCAAATAGTTTACACAGTGTTGGTGGTATAATGATAGAATCCACACCATTTATAGTACTCAATGGGTTTAGTATACTAAATGTCACATACGTTCTAAAAGTATACTCATCCTGTCTACCTTTCCTAAAATCGGTAAAGTCTTCATAAAGCACGTGTACATCTTTAGTAGTAAGCATAGTTAAATTTTATCAAAAAGTTTGTGTTCAATGACAATTCTGTGAACAAAAGTGTTCTCTTCTCCGCTTATTTCAAGTAGTTTCAACCTTCGCTCGTATGTTTTTTTTGTATATCAATCGTAGTTCATTACCCTTTTCAGATATTCGGTACATGTCTATACCACACCACCTTGCTCCCATAATATGAGTAATTGGGCTAATATCATTTGTAAGACCAACACTTTGTTTAAACAAATCAATTATTTTTTCTGAAGTAGCCATGCTTTGAATACCTTCTCTATGGATGTATAAATAGTCTAAAATTTTTTCTAGTATTTTTTTCTCAAGTTCATAAAAATTGTAATAGCCAACTACACCATCCTTAAAGACATCTTCAATTTTTATGGTTAGTGTGGATTCGTCCTCGTTCATACATACAAAAATACGGTAAACGTTTCCATTTACCGTACTTATTATTTAGACAGTTTATAGTATAATTCAATATCCTTGATGATGCTAGTTGGCTTAGTAGTGTATACGTACTCATTGAAGTCTGAAAACCCATAGTTTTCGTATACTGATTTTTTAAAACTTACAATGAAGTCACCTAGTTCCTTGTTCTTCAGCCCAGTAATTTTCATCACGATATCACCGTTAAACTTATCAGCATTGGCAACGATGATTTTTTCTCTTTCGATTATTTTTTTAGCCCTATTCAAGAAGTCAACACCATTGAAATATTCATCAATCATAACGTTAATATCATCCTTGGTATAAACGCTTAGACTTGGGTATGTTTTATCAAGTTTAGAAGAGTAATCTACCAGACCTTCCATCACATCCTGTCTCTTTCCAGCCTTTTTACTAGCTTCACTTGGGATAAAATATTTCGGGTTAAAGAACCTAGCCGTTGAAATAAATTCAAACGCTTCGGCTTGAGTTTTAAAACCAAGTTTAAATCTTTGGTAGTCTAACTTCAAAAAACCTAAAATTTTCTCCATATTATCGGATAAGAAAATATCTCCGATATTTCTATAGTGACTACCGATTTTAGTCTCATGTGTGTAGGATAAACCATCCCATCCAAAGGTTGAATCTAACTTTTTGAATAACCTACCGATAAGGATGCTAATATCAGCCCATGCGTAATAACTCTTGGTCATTTCAAACTTATCTGGAGAGGTAGTAATAAAGTCAATCTGAAATTCATGATAACAGATAGAGTGTACGTTAGAATTAACATTATACTGAGTCTTATTAAATCTGAACATAGAAAAAATCTCTTCCCTACCAAATGGTTTCTTAACGATGATGTCTAAGTCCCCGAAGGTTTCCTTATCATCATAGTAATATGGAGAAAAGAATTCAACGTTATTCTTAGTGAGAATGCTGAACACCTCTTTTTTGAA
>Ga0114951_10003772_pt1 | contig 15399 bp, 14 predicted proteins | sample AM7aDNAmetaG_FD_88677 | JGI IMG/M metagenome (GOLD analysis project Ga0114951, IMG submission 88677) | Freshwater microbial communities from Finland to study Microbial Dark Matter (Phase II) - AM7a DNA metaG | ecosystem: Environmental > Aquatic > Freshwater > Lake | place: Finland: Lake Alinen...
CAAAAGGAAAGGGCACGCTCCGCTATTTCGCGCTTGTGGTCCTCAACTGGGTACGGCGTACCCTTGGTTAGATCAAAGAGTGCAAAGTCCTCCCGCGCCGGATTCCCGAATATCGCAACGGCGTAGCTGGCCGCCGTTGAAAGTTGCTCAAATTTGTCCATTGCTGTCCTCTTTCCCCTAACTCTGTTGGTCCGGGATTGACCCGTTTTCTCTGAGGCGGTTTTCAATCCGGCGTGTGTACGCATGGAGCGCCCGCGTGTTCATCTCGATTCCTCTCGGGTCCTCAACGATCAAAGGCCGGACGTGCCCAAAGACTGACTTTTGCGGGTCCGCGCGGTCCCAAACGAAAACAAGGAACCCGATAGGTAGCTTGTCGGGATGCCGGGTCACTAGAGCAAGGTCAGACGCGCCGCTTTTAACAGGAATGAAAGCTATCTCCGGGACCAAGGCGGACAAATCCGGTTCCGCAAAAATACAGAGGACCATTGCGTCCGCCGGGTCCGCATCGGCATGAGTCATAAGCGCGGTAACCTTGTCCCTCAGCTTGCGGGCCTCCGCTATTCCAGCCAACGCGCTGAGGCGGAGGTCCTTCTTTCTCATGGGAGCGCCCTTCAATGCCCATGCCAGTTGCTTGACGCGGCTACGCTGTCCAATTCCCGCCGCCCATCCCGGATTGGTTCCCGTCTCTACCATGATTGCTCCCGTAAGGCATATTGCCTCACACTTTGTAAGGTACTTTGCCTCACAGAATTTGTCAAGCCGCTCCGATGTATGCCGTATTTGGACGCGCTAGATGGACGTGTTAGATGTACATTTATCTTATTGAGAACAAAGGTGTTGCATTTCTATACAAAGTAGCTCACAATCATTGAAAATCACAGCCGTCAGAGCTGGCATTCCAAATACACCTCCCTTTCCGCGATTGTTGGAAGAAGGTTTCCTTGGTTTATACGCATTTCGCACCGCTCGGCAAGGGCCAATGGGCCGTCACGGGCAAATCAAGTCAAATTGCTGAGGTCACCGTGGGCCGCGCTCACTGTGCCGTCACCCCAACGAATGACCACACCGTCACCCCGGAAGAGCGGGCGGGCGTGTGGGCCTTTCTGTATGCACAAGGGAACTGTTCCAAGCCGGAGGGGTGCCAAGACTGCCCCCGGCTGTGCTAACGGCCCGGCGCGGGGCGGTCGTGGGGCCACCCCGCTACGGCCTGGACACACACGGTTGACCGTCTCCCACGCAAATGGACGTAAACCACGTTACGTCAAGGAGATGACCCGCCGGGGTGCATTAGTGTAGGGGCAAGAAGGCTCAGATGCACGGGGACCGCCCGATAATGGGCGGGCCGGGCATCCGGCGCAAACGGACGTAAGTTACGCCGTTTCAATCAACCAACCCCCTTAGCGCCTTAAGTGTAGGGGGAATAACGTGGAATCCAGACTCTTGTACGACCGCAAGGAAGCCGCCCGTCAGCTCTCCGTGTCCGTTCGCTCAATTGACTACATCATCGCGGCCAAGGGCCTGGACACACGCCGCATTGGGCGCAAGGTCTTGGTGACCCGCGCCTCACTGATGCGCTATGCGTCCGGCAATCACTTCGCACTCACAAGCCGTTCGGATGCTGACACGGAAGACTCCGGTGAGAGATGCGCGTAGCGTGCGGCCATCGTGATGGTCTTGTGCCCCGCTAGAACCTGAATCTCCTTGATGCTCACTCCAGCCATAGCAAGCCAACTGCAAAACGTGTGCCGGTTGCTGTGCCACACGTAGCAGGTGATCTTCGCATCCCTCAATGCCCCTTGAAACCACCACCGGGTATCGGAACTAGGGCCGGGACGGGGAAACACCATGTCATCCGGCCCATGCGGAACCTTCTCCCGTTGCGTACTCATGGCGGCCAACGCGACTGAGTTTAGGGGCACGTTTCGTGCTGACCCATTCTTTGTCTTGGTCAGCCGAGCCATTTTCCGTTTGAGGTCTACTTGCCCCCACGTCAAGCTGAATTGCTCTCCCCATCGCATCCCGGTGTAGACGCTCACGACAAACGCCGGGATCTGTTCCGGGTGGCCGCGCTTAATGATCTTGAAGAGCCGGTCATACTCATCCCGCGTGAGGTAGCGGAGCCGGGCGTTTTGCTCCTTCCGCATCCGAACCAGCCGGGCGGGGTTGGATTGCACTTTGTCATTCTCCATTCCGAGCCGATAGGCAAGGGACATATACGAACGGTAGCGGTTGGCCGTTGCGTTGGTCTTGCAATGCTTGGATAGGTACTGGTCAATCTCTTGCGGGGTGATCGAATCGGCCCGGCGGCTACCGAATTCCTCCCGCAAGATTTCATCTCGCGTCACGTAGTCCCGGCTGGTCCGTAGGTGAGTCTTGGCGTGCTCCACGGCCATGGTGGACAGATGCCCAAACGTGACCACGTTACCCGGTACCAGCTCGGGCAACTTGAGTTTGCGCCTACTGTCCGCTTTGCGCTTCTGATAGAGGGCAAGCGCATCGGAGCGCCGTCCCGCCTTCTCCCGGCGTTGCTTGCCGTTGACGTAGTAGTTAATCCACCACACTCCGCTCCCCGGCGGACGCTCGAAAAGCCCTCTTGCCCTCTCCGCTTCCTTCTTCATCTTTCCTCCGTGGTGCCTGTTTATGCTGACTGTGAATATACCACAATCAGATTAAACATGCACCAAGGAGATGCTGGAAGGGGCGGCGGGATGCTCCGGTGCCTGTAGAGAAGCGCAACATGCACCAGAACATGCACCACAAGAAAAATGGCCTCCCGATTCTGATTCTCGGAAGGCCATTAACCTATTCATTTTGTTAGGCTTAAAGTGGAGCCGAAGATCGGAGTCGGACCGACGACCTGCTGATTACGAATCAGCTGCTCTACCAACTGAGCTACTTCGGCTTGCACTTCAGATTGTATCGTTGCAGCGGTGGAAGGTAAAGTTCAGCCGTTATCGATGAGTGCTCTGCGGTGACGGGAGGCGGACCCCGAGCCTGTCCGCACGGCTCGTTCAGCATGCAATCTGAGCCGCTATTGCGCGGGCGGCGGGGTCTCTGGCGGAGATCGGCTGGCGATCATTGCGTTAAGCACTCCCTTTCACCGACCGACTCTGGCGCTCAGCCCGCCGAGCCTGCTTTGGCCTTTGCACTGTGCGCGCTGGTGCAGCTTGCGCTGGCAGCAAAGCGGTTATACTTTTGCCCATGCAGAGCGACCCGTTTCAGGATTGGCAAAAGCTGACTGACGTCTACGGCAAAATGTACGACGATGAACTGCGCGAGCTGGCTGCGGACTCTCAGGATCTAACCGAGATGGCGCAGCAGGTTCTTCGCGATGAGATGAAGAAGCGGGGACTGGGTACGCCGCGCACGGTGGACCTGGCTGTAAACCGGCCACAACCGCCTGCACCACAGGTCGTGGATCCTGGTGCCGACCCCTCGGACCCTGACGATGTGCCGGAGGAAGGCGCTCTTCCTCATGACTACACATGGAAGACGCTGCTTTGCGAGTGCGAGGAGCGGGACGAGGCTTGGCAAATCTCTGAGATGTTGCGGCGGGCTGGGATTGAGAGTTGGATTGAGGGGCCAGGATCGAGATACGCAATGGGCCTGAACAATCCCAGCGTAATGGTTGCCGCCGATCAGCTTGATGAGGCGCGCGTGATTGCCGAGAGTCCGATCCCGCAGGACATCATCGATCTCTCCAAAATGCAGGTTCCGGAGTTTGAGCTGCCTGTGTGTCCAAAGTGTGGCGACGGGAATCCGGTACTTGAAGGCGTTGAGCCGGCAAACAGCTGGCGCTGCGAGGCGTGCGGGAACGAGTGGAGCGACCCTTCCGGCGAGCCGGGCGAAGCGCCTGTGGAAGCAGAACAATAGCCACCGGTAAACGGAAAGAGCCGCCCGGCAACAGGGCAGCTCTTTCCTTAGGGAGAATAGTTCCAACGGAGGCAAAACCATCAGAACTTTCTGGCTGCATAGTAGGAGCGGGGGGAAGCAGTGTCAAGGATAAATCTTGGCAGAAATAAAGTTATTTATTTCAATAACTTAGCAAATGAAGGTTCTGTTAAAGACGGCTTGGGTCTTCGATTTATATTCGCCTTTAGACGCCCGTGATTTACCGTCTTTCAGGGGTGTTTCTTAGGGTTTATGCCCTGTTTTCCACAGGCTTAGGCCCCATTAACCCTTTGGATACGGCCCGTCTTCCGCTGCGATCGTGTCGATCCACTTTTCCCGCAAATCGATGCGGATGAACTCCTCATCGAAGACTGAGGAGGCTGGTTTCCCTCGCGCAATGCGGTACAGGGCCCTGCCGCCGCCGAGGAAGAATCCCAAAAGAAGCGCCGCGCTGCTTCCAATAATCACGATGGCGGCGATGCTCAAGAGGAGTTGGCCGGTCTTAGCGACCTCGGACTCCATGGGCTGGGGGATGGATGTCACATCGGATGAGTAGTGGACGGACTCAAGCAGTTTGTGGCTTTCTTCGGGGGTGGCGTCACCGCTGATCAGGATCACGAGCGGGCCGCTGCGCCGGACTTCCAGGGAGGCCTGATCGGAGTCCACCAGCGGTTTGGGACGGGGTGGCTGGGCCTGGCTGCCGGCCTTGATGTAATCGCGGATGCGGGTTTCCTGGGCGGCGGAAATCTGCGGCGTGGGGTAGTCGATGATGGTGAGCGTGGCGGGGCCGGAGGTTAGGGTGTAGTTGGCGGTAACACTTTCCGCGCCGCGATCGAAGCCGACGACCTCGACCGGCAAGACGCCACCGGACCCTGCATAGCCGAGCGGCCCTACGGCGTAGTGAGCGGTTTGCCCGTCCAGGTGAGGCTGGGGCAGGCTGCCGAGAATGGGCGGCATGAGCGCCCTGCTGCCTGAGGGAACGGGCAACTTTGCGGCAAGCTCGCGCAGCTCAGAGCCGGACATGGGCCCGATGTGTGAGAAGGTGGTATCGACGACCGTGTTGCCTTTCCAGAAGAGGACCCTGTTGTGGTTGGAGGTGGCGCCGGTACCAATATCCTCCTTGGGCCAGCCGTTCTGGCGATAGAAGGTGTAGGCTCCGTAGGCACCGCTGGCGTCTTGAAAACGTATAGCGTGGATGCTGAGTGTCTCACCGTCGCGCTTGTAGCTGTTTGCGGCGCCGCTGATGAATTCATACTCCTTGAGGACCACCGCATTGGCTGGGTCGGCCTGTGCGGGGTCAGTGAGCGCCTTGGGCGGATCGTCAGCTACCCAGCCGGCAAAGGCGTCAGGCAGCAATGCCCTGGGCGAGGGCGGGAGCATGATGGGCGTTGCAGCCTGTGGGGCCGCTTTTGCCGGCGCGGCCTGCGCGGCGGCAGAGGCTGCGCTGACGACAAGCGCCACCGAGCAAACCAAAGATGAAATCCAACGCATCAGTACTCTCCGACTCTTCGTCTTCAGGGCGCTTCGACTTGAAGACGCTCCCTCTCAAGGGTAACGTAGCCACCCCTGCCTAGCCACCCTAGCGACAGCGGCTCGCCGCGCTTGTACGGCGCCGGTGCCCCACCTTCTCTTGGACACTGCGCGGACCGGAAAGGTTCCTGAAGCTAGTTTTCGGAGCCGTTCCAAGGCGTGAGGCGCGGGAACCAGCGAGGCACGTGACGCTTGAAGAGCGGATACTCTTCAGGATGGCGGCGTGTGAGCGTGGGCTCCTCATAGAGGCGGACGACGAGATTGAAGCCTGCGCAAACGAGCGCCCACTCGACAAGCAAGCCCCGGCTCCAGAAGAGTGTGGCCTCGCCGGCGAGGGCCACCATTACGCCGACGTACATCGGGTTGCGGACATAGCGATAGAGGCCGCTGACGACCAGATGCTCCGTAGGCACTGTGGGAATCAGCGTTCCCCGGCCAACGTAGATGAAGCGGCGCACGGATTCGAGAGCCGGCGTGAGACCGGCGATGATCAGCGCGGCGGCAAGGAACCGATGCCCCAGAGGCTGACCGGCGGGAATTCGGAAACGGGTGATCGCGAAGGGAACATAGATGAGCGCGATTCCGGGACCGCCGAAGAGAGTGAAGAGAATGGAGACGATGAGGTTGCGGCGATGTGCGGACATGGCGAAAACCCCGATGGAACTCTAGCAGGTTTTTGCTCTTCCAATGCAGTTGTGAGATTTGAAATTTGAGGCGGTTGCGGCGCGGCAAACGCCGAGAAGTGGCTCAAACCGGGAATGGACGCTCGACAGGCTGAACTTCACGGTCTCAGAGGAAGCAAGGGAGGGGGGGTGGGTAGGAGGGTAGGAGGGGGGTGGGTTACCTGAGATACATCGCGATTCTGGTTTGAATGGCGTCGGTCATGCGGTTCCCCCTCAGCGGGCTGATTTAACTTCTCACTTCAATTGTGCGCCGTTGGAGGGTATTAATCTGCAAACTTTCTTGTGGAGCTGCGGGTGGGTATTCGCGAGGTTTAGCTTGTAGCTGCCCCACCCTTGCGACGGGAAAAAGTCGCAAGGATGGGGCACGGAGCTTGCTTCCCACGCGCAGTTTTCAAAAGCGGTATCCGGAGCACCCGTATTTTCTCGGAACCTGAATTGGGCTACGCGCCTTCTTATTTGGCGGCGAGGTTCAGGGCCTTCTTGGCTTTTTCGAGCTTGTGGATTCCATGCCGTTTGACATGGGCCAAAGCTTCCGCTGCACGTGCAAACTCAAGCGCCTGATGATATATGCCATTCTTGAGGGCCTTGGCGGCGTTCTTGCAGGAGTTTTGATAGATCGCAGTGAGTGGGCCTGGGGCCTTTTCGCTACCCTCCCAGTGCTCGTCCGCCTTTTCTAACAATCCCTTGAATTGCTCCGCAATCGACTTCTGGAGGTCGGTAGAGACACAAACGCTGTCAGGACTATTGTCGGCCAGGGCCGCAAAGCATAGGTGTTCCGATCCCCTCAACAGTTCGGCGGCGTCCTTATTGTTGCCTGCGACCAGTTCCTGCCGGGCGAGCGTTGCCAGTTCGGTTACCACTTTGGCATCCGCGGGCATCAGCGACACCTGAAGGATCTCTACCCGGCCCAGATGCTCGTAGGCACGCCGCAGGTGGTTCGGCTGGTGATGGCCGGCAAGATGCTTGGCTGACTTTTTGGCGACTTTCCGAGCCGATTTTTTGGCTACCCTCTTGACTGACTTTTTGGCGGCCTTTTTGGGAGGAATCATGATGAAATCCTTTCGTTCTTCATTGCTTTGGAAGTGTGTGTAAGGCACTCCCTGCAATTTGGAACCGAGAATCCACTCCCGAATTTCCTATTTGCCGGGCGGGAAGAGGATGAGCGTCAATGTTCCCTGCGCCAAACTCTGTGAATCATCGCGATAAGCAAAGACCCTTGTATGTATCGGTTTGCTCATTTTGAGAATCTGTAGCTGGAGGGCAGGGGCACAGTTTTTCTTGTCGGAACCTGGGGCACCCGTCGTTGCGACAATCGATCCTCAATGCTCCAGGTGGACGAAATCTCTGGGCGCCATGAGGTATTCGAGGTAGCGGGACTTCATTTGCTTGCTGGCCATGATCTGCTTGACGGGCGGCAGCTTCAGAATCACTCCGAGGATTGCGGCCATGGCGCGGTGATTGGCTTGCGCCTGATTGTCGAAGATGAGGTTCTGAAGCTTGCCCCGCTCAATGGCCATGAGCACGGCGCGATGGGCTGTGGTGACCGGAGTGATGACGCGCTGCTTGCGGGCTTTGAGTTTGATGGACGCGTCAGGGCAGGCGCGTGCGCAGACGCCGCATCCCAAACAAAGCGACTCGTCGAGGCGGGCCTTTCTGCGTTTGGGCTTGTGAGGGTCGCAGGCACTCACCAAACCCATGGCTTCTACCGGACAGGCCGCTACGCATTTGCCGCATCCGTTGCAGGAGTTCGCGCTGACTTCCGGCAGAAAGTTGGTGGTGGCTATGGGGTTCAAAACGGCGAAGCGCTTGGCGGCGAGCATGGCCTCGCAGCAGCATCCGCAGCAGTTGCAGATGAAGGCCACCTTGCTTTGCACGTTCTCGCCAAACTGGACGAGATTGTGCTGCATGGCCTGGTCAAGCAGATCCATGCCTTCTTTTGCATCGACCTGGCGGGCGATGCCGTGCTTGATGAGCGACTGGGCCGTGCCGCTGAAAGTCATGCAGATATCCATGGGAGCGTCGCAGGCCTTGTGGAGGTGCTGCATCTTGTGCCGGCAGTAGCAGGAGCCGATGCCCATGTGCGAGGCAGTGCGGATGACCTCGCTGGCTCGTTCGTAATCCATCACGGTGAGCGTGTTGTCTCCGGCAATCGCCTGCTCATTCACAAACGTGCGGCCCAGCTGGGTTTCTCCCCCGGCGAAGAGGTTCTTCACAAAGTCCTCTTCCACGTTGAGGTATTGGTAGTAGAGCTCGGCGAGAAGTTTCTGGTCGTAGGTGTTGCCCATGCGCATCATTGAAAACTCGAAGAACCCGGCCATGGGCGGTGGCAGCACAAAGATCTGCTCGCCGTGGATTTCCATGTCGAGCAGCATCCCTCTGGAGGCGAGGTTCTCGAGAATATTTTGGGACTCGGCGGCGGGCTTCTTCCACACTCTTGCCGCGGCGGCGACGTTGAAGGGCTTGATGGGAAGCAGCGCAACCAGGGCCGCCTCATCGCGTGTAAACAGAACTTCGAGTATGCGAAAGAGAAGCTCGGAAGGCGGGGCGCCCTGCGGAAAAAGGTTGAGCCGGTCTGAAAGGGACTTGTAGCTATTCTTCAGGGTCGCATGGGCCATCGAACGCCTCTTGCCATAAGTGAAGATGGAAGGTCGCGCCCATTATAGCGGCAAAAGGCCGCAGCAAACAGAGCATGGGAGACCTTGCTCTGTTTGCTGCGGCCCTTGAGATGGAGCGGTGACTAAGTGGCTTGCATGGGCGGCGATGGGTAGAGCCGGTCGCCGAGGGCCTGGTAACGGCCGCCGTAGAAGATGAGCGCGAACTCTCGAACTCCGGTGCTCAAGGGGCCTCCAAGGCAGATGCTGGCCAGGAGCGCAAAGCCGAAGGCAAGCACACCGAAGAAGACCTGAAGAAGGATGCCGACAATTGCCGATGCGCCGGTTGAGCCCGCGTAGTTTGAGTGAAGACCGTATTCAAAGGCCGCCGCCGAACCGGCAAGGATGAGGCCCGGAATGAACAGCACAACGAATATTGCCGCCATGGCGACCAACGGCAGCGCCACCCGCAGCAGAGCGTACACCAGAAACTGCCGCTTCTCCGCCATGATGCGTGTCCAGGCCTGATGGAAGGCTTCGCCGGCGGTGGCGTTCTCGATGGCGAAATGGGGGAACATGAAATCGCGCAGGATGAGGCCGGTGATAACACCAACTAACACCAGCAGGAAGATGATGGGGATTAGAGGCAGAACGAGGCCGACGAGGAATCCAATATTGGGATGGCCGCCCGGCGGAATCTGATGAACCAGCCGCCAGAATCCCGCCGCGAAGGGAATCGCGATCAGCACCACCAGCAGTAGGAAGCAAAGCCCGACGATCACGTTTAGCCAGAAGAAGCGTTTTGCCTGGGTGCGATAGAGCCGCCAACCGGGGCGAATCAGCCTGGTGTTGTAGACCAGGCAGTGGAAATAAGCGAACCGCAGGCGCGTAATGAGATAGGCCACGAACATCGACATTACGATTACGAGGGCCACAGCCGCGACGATCGCTGCAATCCACTCTGGCGCGAGGTCGAACGGCGAGTTGATCGCCGGTCCATGCCCGGACGGATGACCGCCGTGATTCGAGGACTGGAAATTGGTTCCGAGCCCTTCGGTGACGATGGCAACCAGGCCGAGTTTCAGAAAAGTTCCCCAGGTGAATGGCCTGAAAAGGAACTCCCTGGTGCGGTGGATGGCAAGCGAAACGGCATCGGGGGCAGAGATGGGAAGCATGGAAGGCCTCTCCGTAGAAGGCACGGCGTAGCAGTGAACTACGCAAGATCTATGCGCGAAGTTCCGCAGAAACGTGAGGCATTGCGTTGAACCAGGTGTCGAAGGCGGCCAGAGAACGTTCGCACACCAGGCGGTGGCGCTCCTTTTTGTCGCGGACTTTTTTACGGAGTTCTTCTTCCAGGGGCTCCAATAAATCGAAGGTGATGTTGGCGGGTTGGAAGTGTTTGGGGTCGGCGTGGGTGATGTAGTGGACCAGGGAGCCGAGGGCGGAGGTGCGGGGAGCGGGGACGGGCTCTTCACCACGGACGATGGCTGCCGCGTAGATGCCGGCGAGCAGGCCGGTGGCGATGGATTCGGTGTAGCCTTCGACACCGGAGAGCTGGCCGGCGAAGAGGATGGTTGGTTGCTGTCCCACCCATTCCGCAAAAGGCGCGGAATGGATGGGGCACGGAGCGAAGAGGGTGGTATCGTCCGAATTCCCAGGTCTCAAAAGCGAGACCTGGGGCACCCGGCTTTTCAAACGCAGACACTCGTCGAGCAAGAGCGGGGCCTGGATATAGGTGTTGCGGTGAATCTGGCCGTAGCGGAGGAAGCGGGCGTTTTCGAGGCCGGGAATGAGGCGGAGGACGTGGGCCTGTGCACCGAATTTGAGATGGTTCTGAAAGCCGACGAGGTTGTAGCTGTCAGCGCGGACGTTTTCCTTGCGGAGTTGGACGACGGCCCAGGGAGTTTTGCCGGTGCGGGGGTCGCGCAGGCCGACGGGCTTCATGGGGCCGAATCGTAGCGTGTCGCGACCGCGGCGGGCAAGGATTTCGATGGGAAGGCAGCCCTCAAAGTAGTCGGCCTTTTCCCATTCTTTGGTTTCGGCGGGCTCGGCAGCGAGCAACGCGTCGAGGAAGCGGTCGAACTCCTCTCGGTCCATGGGGCAGTTGATGTAGTCGGCGGTTCCCTTGTCCCAGCGGGCGGCCATGTAGACGCGGTTCATATCGATGGAGTCGGCTTCAACGATGGGCGAGATGGAGTCGTAAAAAGCCAGATGGCCGGAGCCGGTGAGGCGCTCGATTTCAGCGCCCAAAGCATCAGAGGTGAGGGGGCCGGTGGCGAGAATGGTGAGCGCGTAAGCCGGGTCGGGAGCGAGGCTGGTGACTTCTTCGCGGATGACGCGAATGAGCGGCTGGGCGGCGATGGCCTCGGAGATGACGCGGGAGAACTCGACGCGATCGACGGCGAGGGCATGGCCGGCGGGGACGGCGGTCTGGTCGGCGATGCGCAGCAGGGCGGAACCGGCGCGGCGCATCTCCTGCTTGAGGAGCCAGGGGGCGGTGTTGGGGGATTCGCTCTTGAGGGAGTTGGAGCAGACCAGTTCGCCGAAATCGGTGGTCTGGTGGGCCGGGGTGAGGCGGGGCTTGCCGTCAACCACGACGCGCATTTCGTAGAGATCCACCTGGCAGCCGAGGCGGGCTGCGGTAAGTGCTGCCTCCGGGCCGGCAAGTCCGCCGCCGATGATGCGGACCACCTGCGGTGGGGCAGCCGCCTTCGGCTCGGAGTGCGCGGTGGCGTGCTGATGGGCGTGTTGGGTCATTGGGCGATCTCCACTGCGGCGAGGCGCTGGAGGGCATCCCCGGAGACGCGTACATTGCGCCACTCGTCAAGAAACTCGGCGCCCATGGCGCGGTAGAAATCGATGGCTGGGGTATTCCAGTCAAGAACCTCCCACTGGAGGCGCGGGCAGCCCTTCTGGACCGCTACAGCGGCAACCTGCTGGAGCAGTGCCTTGCCGATTCCCAGGCCGCGGAACTCGGGCTGGACAAAGATGTCCTCAAGGTAGATGCCGGGGCATCCTTTCCATGTGGAATAGTTGAAAAAAAAGAGGGCAAAGCCGGCGGGCCGGCCATCCTGCTCGGCCATCAAGCACTGATAAAAGGGATTGGGTCCAAAGCCGTCGTGCAACAGGCCGGCTTCGGTCGCCGTTACAGCGTCCGGTTCGCGCTCGTAGGCGGCCAATGCGCGTATAAAAGTCAAAATCTGGGGTACATCCGCCTCAGTGGCGGTGCGAATCGTCATTGCCATACTTTTATTTTAGAGTGTGATACAGACCACACGCGGGGGCGACTCAACCGCACTAACATGATAGTGTGGACTCGCTAGGCGAGCTTCAGCGCCAGATCCCTGACGACCGGGCGATGGAACTTGTGGACAGGCAAAGTCGTCCACCTGATAAGGCATGGGCGCAATCCCTGGCGCGGACAGGATTGAACTTCCTGCGCCGCCCCCCTTGTGCAGGGTGCTCGATTGGATTTAACTTTGGTTCTGCCAAGAAATTCATTCTGCGGAGTGGGGTCTGAAGCAGTGCAGGCTATTTGACCGCAGAGAAACCGATCCGTGGAGCCTAACGGCGTTCACGGAAGTTGTATGCCGCAAGGCACAGGTTCGCAAGGGCACAGGCGCCGGAAATGCGGCATTGGCCCACTTCGGCGTGAGTTGAAAAATACGATTTATTGAGCCCGCGGGCAGCATCGTTCGCGCCGCTCCAAGGAGAAGAGAATGAAACGCACTATTTCACTTTGGCTGGGCCTGCTGGCCTTCGCCTTCTTGCCCGCGCTTGCGCAAACCCCCGCCGCCACTGCGCCCATGGGTAAAATTCACGGCCACGTGACCAATCCGACCGGTGAACCGCAGGGAGCCGGCACGGTGAGCCTCTCCACCGACGGCGGAACTACGCTGAAGTTCAACTTCCCGGTCGACGCGAAAGGCGACTACAAGGGCGAAGCAACGCCCGGCACCTACATGGTGATTTACCGCGCGCCCGATACACCTCCCGGCAAAATGGTCGACGACATCCGCGCCGTGAAGGTTCTGATTGATCAGGACACGCTGGCGGACATCGATATGTCGCGACAGGAGTTCATTGACAAGATTCCGGCGGAGCAGAAGAAGGCCTTGGAAGACCTGAAGAAGTCCAATGCCGAAGCGATGAAGGCGAACCAGGTGATCAATAGCCTGAATGCAGACCTTCGCGTGGTAAACCAGGACATCAAGGACGCGGAAAACGCGCGTGCAACGGCAACCCAGGAACTGGGCGCAGCAGCGACCAGAGAAACCGTTGAAGCCAAGGCACTGGAAATCCGGACAGCCAAGTACGGCGACATTGAAACCCTGATGCAGAAGGACGCCGCCCTCAAGCCGGACGAGTCCATTCTTTGGACCAATCTGGGCCGGGCACAGGTTGGCCTGAAGAAGTATGACGACGCGGAAGCGACCTACAAGAAGGCGCTTGCACTCGAGTCCGGAGCCAAGAAGCCGAAGCCGGAAGTGATCGGCGTGGCCGAGGCCGGCCTGGGCGAAATTTACGCGCGCACCAACAAGGTTACTGAAGCGAATGCCGCCTTTGACGCGGCAGCCAAGGCCGATCCTTCACGGGCAGCCTTCCATCTTCGCAATGAGGCCGTGATCTTCTTCCAGGAGAAGAACGGACCAGCCCAGGTGGCAGCCGCCGACCAGGCCCTCCTGATCGATCCGAATCAGCCCATCCTCTACTACATCAAGGGCCAGGGGCTTATTCAGAACGCAACCATCGACCCCAAGACCAACCGGATCGTCCTGCCTCAGGACTGCACCGATGCGTACCAGAAGTACCTGGCGCTTGCTCCCACGGGCGTGTATGCCGGTGAGGTCAAGGGCATTCTGGATCAGGCTGGACAGAAGGTCGAGTCCAACTTCAAGGCCCCCAAGCCAGCCAAAAAGTAAGCAGGCTCCGAGGTCTTCTTAGTGAAGGGCGCACCCGGCAGACGGGCGCGCCCTTCGTGTTTTTGGCCTGTCTCTTTCGGCCCTTCCCCGCATGCGGCTCTGCTGAAAAATAAATCGGCCCGTCCTGAAGCTCTACAATCCATTGCATGAGTTCTACTCTGCCCAGTTACGAAGAAGCCGCGGCGCTTGTCGCCGCTTACGCCGCTGAACTGGGTCGATTCCGGCTGTCTGTGGAGCGCATCGAGCTGGGGCGCGCAACCTGCAGAGTGCTGGCCAAGCCTCTCTGCGCCGATCGCGATCAGCCGCCTTTTGCCCGCTCCACGCGCGATGGGTTTGCATGCCGCTCTGTTGAAGCATCGGCTCATGTACCGCTGGCCATTGCGGGGACGACGCGGGCGGGCGACGGCCCGTCCGGACCGCTGCCGCCGGGTGCGGCGTGGGAGATCATGACCGGGGCTCCGGTGCCGGCCGACGCGGATGCCGTGGTGATGCTGGAGCATGTGGAGACAACCGGAGGACAGATCCGGCTTCCTCCGCCGCGGACGATTGCGGAGGGCGAAAACATTGTGGCGCAGGGCGCACAGGCGCGCAAAGGCGATGAACTGCTCCCTGCCGGCACCTCGATCACATTCACGCAGATAGCGTTGGCGGCGGCCTGCGGACATGCGGCCCTTGAGGTTTTTGCGCGGCCGCGCGTAGCCATTCTCACCACCGGCGACGAACTTGTGCCGGTGAAGTCCGTGCCGGCTCCGGGCCAAATTCGCAACTCAAACGGCCCGATGCTGGCCGCGATGGTGGTGGCCGCGGGCGGCGAGCCCTGGATTCTGCCGACCACTGCCGACAATGCCCGGGCTTTGGACACCGCTCTTTCGCAGGCTGCCGAGGCAGACCTGCTGCTGATCACTGGCGGCGTTTCGGCGGGCAAGTTCGACCTGGTGGAGCCGGCCTTGGCGCGCATTGGCGCGCGTTTCCACTTCACCGGAGTGCGCATGCAGCCCGGCAAGCCGCTGGTCTTCGGGGAGCTTACGCGAAACCTCAATCACGACTCGCGGACGACCGGCGCGGCGCGGCCATTGCCGTTCTTTGGATTACCCGGCAACCCTGTGTCTTCGGCTGTAACTTTTCAGCTTTTCGCCGTCCAAGTGCTGGCGGCGCTTGCCGGCAATCCGGACAACGGCCCGCGCTTCGCCTTGGCGCGGCTGGCCCCAAAGACTGAAAAGTGCGGCAAGGCGGGCCTCACGCGCTTTCTGCCCGCGCACTGCACTTTCGGAGCGGCCGGCGAATTGCCGGAGGTGGCGCTGGTTCCCTGGCAGGGGTCGGGCGATCTGGTCGCCATGGCGCGCTCCAACTGCTTCCTGGTGATGCCCGAGGAAGCCTCGCGCCCCAAGGACAACGGCGCGGGCGCGATTGTCCGCATCTTGCTTACTTGAGGAGCGCCATGCCTGAAGACTCGCAGCTTTCACACTTCAATGAAGCCGGCCAGGCCAGCATGGTGGATGTGAGCGCCAAGCAGGCCACGCGACGCACGGCGAAGGCATCGGCGTTTGTGGAGCTATCCGCCGCTGTGCTGGCGGCCTTGCCCTCGAACCCCAAGTTCACATTAAACACCGCGCTAAAACTAAAATCTCCCTGTACATTCTGAATCCGTTCAATGGTCATGTTTCCCGTGGCACCATCGTACGCAGATACACTACCTTCAAACCGAACGGTTGGATCCGTTTGAGAGATAACTACCACACTGTTTCCAGTGATATAGGCTAACCCTGTAGATACCGTTAACGA
>Ga0114951_10003773_pt1 | contig 15398 bp, 13 predicted proteins | sample AM7aDNAmetaG_FD_88677 | JGI IMG/M metagenome (GOLD analysis project Ga0114951, IMG submission 88677) | Freshwater microbial communities from Finland to study Microbial Dark Matter (Phase II) - AM7a DNA metaG | ecosystem: Environmental > Aquatic > Freshwater > Lake | place: Finland: Lake Alinen...
ATTATTGATTGTTTACTGGTTTATTTACCGGCGCACCAAGCCCGGCAAGAGCCAGTCAACCCGCATTGGAGCTTACTCTTTGTTGGTTATTTGCCTCGTTTTGATCACCAGCAAAGTCCTTTCGCCTCAGTATTTGGTATGGCTGATTCCCCTGGTACCCTTGTTCGTGCAGCGCGGCCTGTATATTGTTTTAGAGGTTTTTATTATGACAGGAGTGGTCACTTATTACTTGTTCCCCCATGCTTATCTGGCTCTTATTGATCTTCAGACTGTCCCGGTGATCTTCCTGATTATCCGGAATTTTCTTTTGGTGGCCTTGACCTTGTTGGTCGTGATATACCTCCATCGGATGAAAGCCTCGGAATAGATACCTAACTGTACCTGTATCTGCGGATTTGGTAAAATAACAGAGTAGTTTGAGCCTTTACAAATGGTGAACAGGGGTGGTTGATGGCTGTTATTCACATCCGGACTGTGCCTGATCCGGTATTAAAACAGAAAGCTAAAAAGGTTCCCGGCATGGATCCTTCTATTCGTAAATTGATCTCTAACATGATTGATACTATGTACGAATACAACGGGGTTGGCCTGGCCGCTCCGCAGGTGGGCGTGTCTTTGCGCATCGCTGTGATCCGTCTGCCGGAAGAAGACGCGGAAGAGATAGTATTAATTAATCCGGAAATAATAAAAAAAACCGGTGAGCGCGAAATTGAGGAAAGATGTCTCAGCGTACCCGGTTATGAAGGTATTGTCAAACGAGCCCTCCAGGTGACCGTTAAAGCCCGGGATGAAAACTTTAAAGAAATCCGTCTTAAAGGCGACGGTTTATTGGCCCAGGCGCTGGAACATGAAATAGAACATTTGCAGGGCATCCTCTTTGTCGACCACCTGGTTTCTCCAGACTCATTAATCAAGTTGCCCCCCGCCGGTACTGAAACCGAAACATAGATCTTCTGGTTCGTCCTTCTTATTGATCCTCTATTTTGGGGCCGCAGATTGCCTGTTTATTACGTTGCGCCGATGGGTATATCGTTCTTGCCAAAATTGGCGGCTTTAGCTTATAGTTTAACCGTGGAATTTTAGCTGGATGGAGCCATTATTCATTGCAAATAGAAAATCAAAAACTGACCATTTTGAAGCAGGTTAATGCTTTCCTGCTTCAGCGTCAAATCAAGGTTTATCTAGTGGGTGGATTTGTGCGCGATCTATTATCCGAGCGCGAGAGCGCCGATATCGACCTGGCAGTACAGGCCGATTCATTAACAACCGCGCAGGAAATGGCGAAGGCTCTTGAGGGCAAATATGTGCTTTTAGATGAAGAGCACGGACTGGCCAGGGTGGTTTTCTTTTCCGGCGAGGAGGTTGCCGGGAAGCGGCCCTGTTACATTGACCTTTCAACCTTGTCTGGCGATATTGAAGACGATTTAGGCAGGCGCGATTTTACCATCAATGCTATGGCCCTGCCGCTGGAATCCTTTTTGGAAACAAATTCCCCACTGGATGTGATCGATCCTTTTCGAGGGCGAGTTGATTTAGATCACCGGCAGATTCGGGTGGTCAGCCGAACAGTTTTTCAGGAGGATCCCCTGCGCCTGTTACGTGCCATCCGACTGGCGGCGGAACTGGATCTGGTAGTCCTTTCCGATACTGAACTTTTAATTCGCCAGTCTGCTCCGCTGATCATCCAGGTTTCAGGGGAGAGAATACATGATGAACTGGTCAGGATATTTGGGAACCTCCAAACAGGCCGCTTCGTGCGTTATATGGACGATTTAGGCCTATTAACTGCGCTTATCCCGGAACTGGAAAGCGGGAGAGAAATCGAGCAACCGCAGGAGCATCACTGGAAAGTCCTGGACCATGCCATTGAAAGTGTGAGCGCAGCCGGGTTCTTACTCAGGCAGGGAGATTGGCGTTACGGCGATTTAGAGCGTTTGCGCGAAATCCCGTGGTCGGAGGACCTGGACCGGTTTTTTCGCGCCGAGGTCGTATACGGCACTACACAGGCAACCTTACTTAAAATTGCAGCTTTATTACATGATATAGCCAAGCCGGAAACCAGGATACTGGACAAAGAAAGGATTCGTTTCTTCGGGCATGATCAACAGGGGGCTGAAACCGTTAGAGACATAATGGGACGCCTGCGTTTCAGCAAAAAAGAAACCGACCTGGTAGAAAAGATGGTGCGTTTTCACATGCGGCCAACCCAGATCGGGCATGAAGAGGTCCCATCTCCACGAGCGGTTTTCCGGTATTTCAGAGACACCGGCAGCGCGGGGATAAGTGTTCTGTTTTTAAGTTTGGCCGATCATATGGCCGCCAGAGGCCCCAACCTTGACACAGAGCAATGGCGTTGGCACGTCAATCAGGTGACGTTTCTTTTGCATGAATATTTTAATAAAAAAGAGACTGTATCCCCTCCCAGTTTAATAAACGGTCATGATTTGATACGTCTATTCAAATTGAAACCAGGTCCGAAAATACGGGAAATCCTGGAATCCGTTAAGGAAGCTCAGGCAGCCGGTGAGATCGGTACTCGAGATGAGGCTTTATCTTACGTTAAAAATCAGCTATTATATATAAAGCAAAATTTAGAAGGTTAGGGTGACTATGCGCAGAAACACAGAAATTACTTTCGGAATTATCCTGGTGGTCCTGGTTTTAGCCGCTGTAATCGTCTTTCCCTTGGACAACGGTTACCTCTTTAAGAAGCCCGTTCAATACGGCATTGACCTGAAGAGCGGTACGGAAATAGTTTTTAAGGCCGATCTTTCTCAGGTACCCGAAGCAGATAGGACTTCGGCCATGAATGCCGATGTCACTTCTATCACCCAACGGGTGGATGTGTTGGGCGTTACCAATCCGGTCATCCAGAGACAGGGAGCTGACCGCATCCGGGTACAGTTGCCAAATATCACGGACATCGAAAAAGCCAAGGCTGTGATTGGCCAGACAACCATTCTAGAGTTTGGCGAACTGGCGACTGATGACAATGATACCGATATCCGGCCGGAATGGAAAAATGCATATGGAAATTGGAAACCGGCCTACGGTATGTTAAACGGGGAGAAAAAAGCCCTGACCAGCGCCTATTTTAATCAGAATACCTATGTAAACACCGATAATTTGGGTAGTTTGCTTCTGATCTTTAGTTGGAATTCAGACGGCAGTGTGCTTTCTAAGGAGATCACCACCCGTTTGTATAACAATAAAAATGCCCAGCTGGGCATCTTTTCGGGCAGTTCGGCCCTCAAGGGCGATGATGGTCAGCCTATTGCCCCCCGTGTCAATGGTATCATCACTGACCGCGGAGAGATATCAGGTTTGAGCCGGGCGGAAGCCACTCAGTTATCTGCCCTATTAAACCTGGGAAGAATCCCAGTGCCGCTTAGCCCAGAGTATTCACATGTTATTTCGCCTGCCTCAGGCGCCAACTTTATTAATTTGGCTTTGAAAGCGACTGTAATCGCCTTGATACTGGTGATCCTCTTTATGAGCATTTACTATAAATTACCGGGTGTCCTGGCCAGCCTGGCCTTGATAATTTACGCCCTGGTTAACCTGGCGATTTATAAGCTGCTGCCGGTGACTTTAACACTGGCCGGCATCGGAGGTTTTGTGGCATCTCTGGGCATGGCGGTAGATGCTAACATCCTGATTTTTGAAAGAATGAAAGAGGAATTGCGAGCCGGACGCACTGTAGGAGCAGCGATTGAGGCTGGCTTCAAACGCGCCTGGTCGGCCATCTGGGACTGCAACTTCACCACTTTCATAGCTTGCGGCATCATGTACTGGCTGGGCAGCAGTGTGGAAGCCAGCAGCCTGGTTACCGGTTTCGCCCTGACCCTCTTCATCGGCGTGGCGCTCAGCATGATCACGGCGATTACCGTCACCCGAACTTTCTTAAGGATGTTTATTGGTACCAGCCTGGCCCAAAAAACCTCATTGTTTACTGTTATAGGTGGAAAATAAGATGATGAAAATAACCAACAAAAGAGCAGTGTATTTCGTAATCTCGATAGTTCTGGCGGTAATAGCAATAGTTTCTCTGGCCACCGTCGGCATTAAATGGGGTGTGGAATTTACCTCCGGTTCAATTTTAAGAATCTCCTTTGAAAAACCGGTTGATCAGGCTGCCCTCAAAGATAAAATGATTAGTCTCGATTATAAAGGTTCTTTAATAAATAGCGAAGGTTCAGCCGGTACGGATTTCATGATCCGCACTTCGACTATGGATGACCAGGCTAAAAACAAGGTAATAGCGGCATTAACCGAGTCATTCGGGGCACCGACGGTCAACGAGTTCGGTAATACTCTGCCTATTGTTGCTGGTGAACAGAAAACCAATGCGACCATTGCTGTGGCTATAGCAATTGGAGCGATGCTGCTTTACATAGCCTTTGCTTTCCGCAAAATGCCCAATCCGTTTCGCTACGGTATCTGTGCCGTGATCGGTCTGGCTTTCGATATCCTGATCGTTTTGGGCGTGTATTCGATCCTGGGATTGATCCGCGGTTGGGAAATAGACCTGATGTTCGTGGCCGGCCTGCTGGCTGTTTTGGGTTTCAGTATTAACAACACCATTATTGTATTCGATAGAATTAGAGAAAACATGGGCAAGGGCTTCAGCAAAGACTTTGAAGAAGTGGTCAATTTGAGCATAATCGAGACGCTGGGACGGTCTTTCAATTCCAGCCTGACAGCTCTGATTACCCTGGTTGTTCTGGCTCTTTTTGTGGGCTCAACAATTCAGAACTTTGTGATTGTCTTGATGATAGGTGTCATTTCTGGTGTGTACACCTCTACTTTCCTTTCCCCTGAACTGCTGTTGGCCTGGCAGAAGAGACAAATGAATGCGGCTACTGGAAAGGGCATGGTGGCGGCCAAAGCCAAGAACTAAAGAACATGTAAGTATTGGATAAAAAGGCGGATGGTTTTTACTATCCGCCTTTTTTAGTTGAACAGAGTTTGAAATCAACTTAAAGTCTTTTCAAATCAAATACGCGGTTATGGATAAGAAGACACTCTGTAATAAAGCGGGCCAGGTATAGACGGTTTATAGATCAGGTCTGGGCGGGTTTAGCCCGAGAAGAACGCTTTTGCTTCAAATAACGTACCGTCAGGACAAGAATATACAATGCGGTTAAACCGCCCACGGTAAACAATACAATGTTTTCGGTCTTTACTACTTTCCCCACGGTAACGCCGATTACGATATAAATCCCGTCCCAGATAATACTGGAAATAACTACGCCGAGAGCTAATTGAAATAGCTTCTTTTTAGCGCTCATGGCTAGAGCCATTGGGATTCTTAAACCCGTCAGGCGTCCCATGGCCACTGTCAAAGGCGAGGGATCGGCGATATGTTTGGTAATGCCTGAGGGTATTAACTGTCTTTTGGGCATTCTGGGTTCAATAAATTTCTTGTAGAACTTTTTTAAGGGGATCATGCTGAGGACGCCGGTGTGGTACAGAACGGCAGAGCCGGTTTGTCGGCCGGCTTGAGCGACGCACCATATCAACAACAGATCGGAAAGGCTCAGCGAGTGATGGGCCAAATTGTAACCGGCTAATAGCCAGATGGTTTCCAGGACATAAGGGAAAGACATGCCCATTTCACCAAGTGTGCAGAACAGGAAAAGTATAACGGCAATTTTAATATTGAAATGGCTGGTGATTTCCAGTACCTGATTCAGGAAATCCGACCAGATCATTTGGCGGCCTGATTATAAGCGGGGACATTCAACAACTCTGGAATGGTGACCAAAGTGTAACCTTCTTCCTCAAGATGTTGAATAATGATGGGCAACATTTTTACAGTCGCGCTTTTATCGGCCCGACCGGAATTGTGAAGTGTTCCATAGCCATCATGCAGGAGTATAATTCCACCTGGTTTGGCTTTGGAAATTATTTGATCGGCCATAAACTCCGGGGTATGCCCGCTTAGCTCACCGGTAGAAATATTCCAGAGAATTTCCACATAACCGTCTTTCTTTATATCCTGCAACTCCCAGGGTGTTTTTCTGCCGTGGGGTGGACGATATAAATGCGGTTCCACGCCGGTGACGCTGTATATAGCTTTCTGGGCTGCAGAAATATCCTTCTCCGGGTCTAGGCCCAGAGCATGATTAGCGTTATGAGAGAAAGAATGATTTCCAATAATATCTCCATCGGATAATATGCGCCGGGCAGTTTCCGGATAAAGCTGAACGTTGGCTCCGACCAGGAAAAAGGTTGCCGGGACATTGTAATTTTCAAGTAGATCCAGTATTTCTGAAGTATAGGGTTCATTGGGGCCATCATCGAAAGTGAGAGCAATTACCTTGTCAGAGGTAGCAGCACGAGAATATACTTTTCCGAACACGGGTGAAGCAGGGATATAATATCCATAACAGAGGATGCTAATCAAAACAATCGGGATAGCGAACTTGATATAATTTGGTGTGAATATGGGCTTTTTGAATCCTTTTTTAAAAGGCACCTCAAAGACATCAAAAATATGCCTGGCAAAAGAACTCAAATGTTTAAAAAGGTCAAATATTATAGTACCCAGCGGTTTAGCAACTGAACGGTTGGAGGTGGCGCAATTAGATCTCCAATCGTAGATAATTTTGCCAACCTTGCTCAGCCGTGAGGAAATATCAATTTGATCCGAAGAGTAGGCATACGGATTATATCCCCCGATTTGAGTTAAGGCCTTTTTATAAAAGGCAAAATTCGCACCGGAAATAATTAATGGTCTTCCGACAAGCAAAGAAGAAATAATCCCAAAAAAGCTGCGTAAAAAGTATTCGGCAAAAGCCCACCAGGGAGGCGTAGAGTAGATAAAGGTGCCGGCCACTGCGGCAGCTTTGGGGTGTCTGTCAAATTGTTTCTGAATACGGCTCAGCCACCATTCAGGATAAAGCGTATCAGCATCTGCCTGGACTATGATGGGCCCCTGAGCGGCGTCGGCGCCGGCCTGCCTGGCATAAGCCACGCCTTTTCGAGGGCAGGCGATCACTTTGGCTCCCATACGGCGGGCTATTTCGGCAGTATTGTCTATACTGGCATTATCAACGACGATAACCTCAAAATCGCCCTTATAATCCTGTTTTTTTAATGACTCGAGAGCGGCCTGGATGAGCTTACCCTCGTTGTGGGCCGGAACTACCACGCTTATCATCGGTCTATTCTCGACTGATCAATTGCCATTTCTCAACGCCATACTGTTTGTTATAACTGTTGCTGCTGATAATAATTCAGGTAGATTACAGGCAAAGGCATTTTATCTACCCTTTGCTTTAGTATGGTAGCGAAAATGTATTTTCAAGTCAAATTAGACGAATGTTTTGCTATTATGGCAGGACCTAACGCAGATCTGCCACAACCGGATCCCTGTCATCGGCGCTAGCGATCAGTTTTTCAACCTCATCGTGATCGTTGCAATAAGCATAGACATTGTCCCGGCTAATGACGCCATTGCGGTGCAGGGCCACCAGAGCCTGGTCCAGAAGTTGCATACCCAGTTTGGCATGAGTACGGATGGCATTGGGCAGTTGATGGATCTTGCCTTCGCGGATGAGGTTGCGCACGGCTGAATTGGCCAGCATGATTTCTACAGCCGGAGCGCGCCCGTGGCCGTCCGTTTTGGGCACCAGGGCCTGGCACATTATGCCTATCAGCAGGGAGGCCAGGCGGGTTTGGGCGAGTTGTCTTTCATCGGGTGGGAACATATCAATAATACGCTCGACAGCCTGGTAGGTACTGGGGGCGTGGCCGGTGGTGAGTACCAGGTGGCCGGTTTCGGCGATAGTCAAGGCAGCAGAGGCGGTTTCCAGATCACGCATTTCACCTACCAGGATAACGTCCGGGTCCTGGCGCAAAACATGCCTGAGGGCTTCTGCAAAGGAGTGGGTATCGTCTCCTAATTCCCTCTGGGTGATATTGCATTTATGACTGGTGTATATGTATTCGATGGGGTCTTCGATAGTGACCACCCGGCGGCGGGCGGTATTATTCAGATAGTCAATCATGGCGGCCAAAGAGGTGGACTTGCCGCTGCCGGTGGGGCCGCTGACGACCAGCAGACCGCGGGGTTTAAGGATGAGATCTTTGCATAACCTGGGAATATTGAGCGTGTCAATGTTTGGAATGATATTGGCGATCAAGCGTAAGGCCAGGCTGATAGTGCCGCGCTGCCAGGCCGCATTACAGCGTATGCGCACCAGATTCTGCACGGAAAATCCGAAGTCCAGTTCCCGCTCTTTTTTAAACTTGGCCCTTTCTACGTCAGAAGTAAGCTGGGCGAAGGCCTCTTCCATATCCTGTGCGGTTAAGAGAACATCGTTTTCGGCCGGCACCAGTTCACCGTGCAACCTGAGCATGGAAGGGCTACCCACCGATAAATGCAGGTCCGAAGCACCGCGCCTTTTTGCAAGAAGTACCAAAGCGATTACATCCATATTTATTTCCCTTTTCTCTGTAATGAAATGGTAAAGCCGATGTAATTAGAGGAGTCCTGAGCCATTAGAGAATCAGACACCTGAAAAGAAGTGACTGTGGTCGAAGAGAATCGTTTGGTGTCATCCAGATATCTGGCATATTGGAGAACGTTGCTTTCACTGGGAGAAGTGCCATGGATGAGCATATTCCCCCCGGATTCCCCGATATTGTTCAGCTTAATATCGAGACCCGGCCAGCCCAGGGCAACCGCCAGGTCGCCGTTGACAATCTCCTGCTGGGTTGCCACGGAGTCCACCGAGCGCTGTAGAGTATCGAAGTTCGTTTTGATGAGAGTGACCTCTTTTTCCAGGTCAGTGACAGTCTTTTTAAGGCTCTGTTTTTGCAGGGTTTTCAGGTTAGCGATTTTATTGGTGGTATCCAGGTTATTCTGCATATCGGAGATGTTGGCAGCGGTATTTTGAAAGGTCAGAAACAGCGGGATTGCAATACCTGCCAGAGCAATTGCAGATGGGATCCCTACGACCTTGGTCAGAGAAATGGGTTTGGGCAGATAGGGATCAGGCAGGACATTTAAATTGGCCGCTGGGAAAGTGCTACAGTTTATCGAAGACGGGCAATTAACAGCCATGGCTATGTTGACCATGTAGCGCCCGCTGTCCATCTGTTCCGAGCCTTTCAATTTAGTAGTCAAAGGTATCACTTTACGTACAGTTCTATTAGCCAGAGCTGTTTGCAATTCAGGCTTGCCAATCAGGTCGCCAGAGACATAGACTATGGCAGTGGTTTCCAGGGGTTTTTCGGCGTTATTGGCATCGTAAAATTTGATGGTGCGCTCCAGATCACTGGCGATCAATTCGATTTTTTGCTCCCAGCCCAGTTCCCCGTTGGGGAAAGTGACGGTGCGGATAGGCTGAGCGATGCCTTCTACCATGACTACGATATCGAATTCGGTCGGCTGCATATCAACCAGAATGGCCGTGTTTTCTGGCAGGGCTTTAGTCAGGGCCAGGGGCTTGATGGCCATACGACAGGGAATCAAACCAGCCGCCCTGACAGTTTTTACTAAAGCGTCAGAGGTCTTCCGGGGTGTAGCCGCCATAAAAAGATGTGTGCGGTTTTTTGAACCGGGCAGGTTGGACCACGATAGATAAAGCTGGTCCAACGGGACGGGCAGGACACGGCGCGCTTCGCGGGCAACAGCTTCAGCCAGCATGGCTTTAGGCAGCAGGGGCAAAGCGCCTGGACGAGTCATAGAATGCAGACCGCTGTAGCCCAGGATTACTTTTTTAGTGCTCACTTTCTGGGTATTAAAAAGCTGTTTGATAAGGCGGGCTACTTCGATTTCGTCAATCACCAGGCCGTCCTTAACTAATCCTGGTTCCAGCTTGATTTCCGCCCATTTACGAACGTGTTTGGAGCGAATGACCAGTAGACGGATACTGGCGTCGTCAATATAAAGGGTTACAATATCATTCCACATTTTAATTACCCTTATAATCGTAAATAGTTATTGTGATACTGGCTTTGGTATCTGCCGGGGAAACTGGTGCGACAGCGGATATAGCAACAGGTGTGAGCGTGATTTGACGGACTCCAGCAGGATCCTCCCCCGTTGCGTTATCCGGTGTAGGAGACAATTCTACTTCACCAGGAGATGCAATTTTATTTGTTCCAATGCCAAACTGATAAGTCTCTACCACACTGGTGGGGAACAGGGTTTTTACATTGCTCACAAAACCGGCGATGCCGTTGAGGCTGCCTTCTACCTGCAAGGTAAATGGCAATCTGGTGAATTTGTTGCCAGCCATGGTGTTATCGGATTTGCCGTTGGAACTTATGGTAGCGATCTTAATGCCAAAGTCATGGGCGGATTTAAGAATGACATCGGTGGCGGCTATATTGTCGATGGGTGCCGTTAGTTTGGATCTGGCTGCAGCTATTTGGGCGGTGTAAAGGGTTTTATTATCAGTAAGCTGGTCTTTCTGGTCAATTAATTCGTCGAGTTTTATTAACGTCAGCTTTTTTTGGGCCGCGACCAGCGATTTCTCCAGAACTTGCTGCTGCTGGATTTGCTGAGTGCGGGCACCTGCGGCCGCGAGGACGCCGATGACCATCGCTACCAGAACCAGTATAATCCAGCTTGATTTACTAAATTTCACTCTCGATCACCTCACTTCGGTACAGCAATAAAATAGTTATTAACCCATCTGACCGTAAATGGAATACATGGCTGAGATCAGTGATAAAGCCATCAAACCTACGAAGAGACCGATGAGGATGGTCATCACGGGTTGGATCATCGCCATGAAAGCGCGCGTTTTATCATCTGCTTCTGCCTCGTAATTCTGGGCGACTGCCATCAAGGTATTGTCCAGATTACCGGTTTCCTCGCCTACCCGGACCATCTGTACCAACATAGGCAAGAAGACCGGGTGCCTGGCCATGGGGTGGGAGAGGCCCTCTCCACCCAGCATATCGTCGCGTATGCTGTTCAGGGCTTTAGCCACGAATTTGTTGGAAGTGCCGTCGATCACCAGTGGAAGGATTTCGGTCATCGGTAGACCGGATTTATAAAGAATTGAAATAGTTTGAGAGATTCTGGCCAGCTCATTGAGGTGATTAATACGTCCCACGATGGGGAATTTCAGGGACAATTTGTCCCAATTGAAGCGGCCGTTCGGGGTTTTCAGGTAGAGAAATCCGGCTACTCCGACGGCGGCCAGAACGCCCAAAATTACGAGCCCATTGGCACGTAATATATCCCCGAGGTTCAACATCAGGGAGGTAAGAGCTGGCAGCTTCACTCCCAGTGAAACGTAAAGATTTTTAAAGGCCGGTAAAACAAAGATAACCATGACGGTTATAACCACCAGGGCTACGACCGCAGCGATGATGGGATACGTCATGGCGTTTTTAATGCCCTTTTTAGAATTGACCTGTTTTTCAGCATGAGCGGCTATCTGTCTGAAAACCACTTCAAGTCCGCCGGTCTGTTCGCCGACCTTGAGTGACTGGCAATGAATTGTTGAGAATATTTGGGGGTGTTTACATAAGGCTGCGGAAAGTTGACTGCCCGCACGGACGTCAGCGATGATCTCTCCCAGCACTCGTTTAAAAATGCGGTTGCCAGCCTGGTTTTCCAATAGTTCCAAAGCGGTTACGATGTTCAAACCGGATTCCGCCAGCAGAGCCATTTGCTTGTAAAAAAGGATAATATCGGTCAGTTTGATCGGGGAAAGCTTAAGCAGCCACTTGTCCAAGTATGGTGAACCGGCCATTTCCCTCAGATTAATTAATTGATAGCCAGCCACGGAAAGCAGATTGGCGGCCTGTTCTTCAGTGTGAGCCTCCAATTTGCCTTTGACGATTTCCCGATTCTCATTATAGGCGACGTATGTGTAAACTATGGCCGTTACCTCACGATAAAGTTATAACTTTTTTATTCAACTGCATAAGCGTTGCGCAGGACTTCGGATGGAGTGGTAAGGTTAGCTTTCACTTTAAGCATGCCGTCTTGAAGCAGAGTAACCATGCCGCTTTTCAAGGCTTGTGCGCGTAATTCTGCTGTTGAAGTGCCTTTAACCAAACTGGTTTTTATCTCGTCGTTGATTTGTAATATTTCATAAAGGCCCATGCGGCCTTTGTATCCGGTTTGGGAACAGGAAGGGCAGCCGGAACCGTACAGGAATTCGCTGCGTTCGTCACGGGCTTCTTTGGTATAGATCATCTGTTCCAGCAAAGAGACTTTGACCGGGCGAGCGCATTCCGGGCAAACACGACGTACCATGCGCTGTGCCACGATGCCGGTCAGAGCAGAGGCTACCAAAAAGGGCTCGATGCCCAGGTCCAGCAAGCGGAAAACCACGCCTACAGCATCATTGGCATGGATGGAAGACAGCACCAGGTGGCCGGTTAAGGCCGATTGTACAGCGATATTGGCAGTTTCCGCATCGCGGATCTCACCCACCAGTATGACATTGGGGTCGAGGCGCAGGATAGAGCGCAGCCCACTGGCGAAGGTCATACCAGCCTTGGTATTGACCTGGATTTGGTTGATATTTTTAAAGCGGTATTCCACAGGATCTTCTACCGTGATGATGTTTCTGCCGACGCGGTCCAGGCAGTTAATGGAAGCGTAAAGGCTGGTGGTCTTGCCGGCGCCGGTAGGACCGCTCACCAGAATCATGCCGTAGGGTACTTTGAGCATTTTTTCATAGGTAGTCAGAGATTCATTGGAAAAACCCAGTTCAGGCAGGGTCATGGTGGACCGTGCTTTATAAAGCAGGCGCAAGGCGGCCATCTCACCGTAAACGGTGGGGGTAGTGCCGACGCGGATATCGATAAATCTGCCTTTGGCTTCCACGGAGAACTGGCCGTCCTGGGGACGGTGGCGGTCGGCGATATTCATATTGGCCAGTACCTTGATACGGGAGATCAAGGGTACACAGGTAGCCGGCGGCAGCGAGAGGGCATCCTGCAAGGTGCCATCTATGCGGTAACGAACCCGCAGCTTATCTTCCTGAGGCTGCAAGTGTATATCTGAGGCACGGGCTTTGACCGCTTCATCGATAATCAAGTTCAAGGCTTGAGCGACCGGAGCGTCGGTGACCGTAGTCAGCCGGACATGTTCGGTTTCAGCTTCTTCAGCAGAAGGGATATGGGAGACCTGTTTTTCTATTTCGGCATAGGAGCGGTAATTAAAATCGATAGCCTCCTGGATTTCAGATGGAGGGGCGGCCTGGGGTTCAATGCGTAGATTGCTCTGATGGGCCAGTGCTTCCAGTGCAAAGATATCCGCAGGATTGGCCATGGCCATGATCAAAGCATTGCCGCTGATACTGACCGGGACGGCGTTATATTTGCGCGCCATGTCTTCCGGAATCAGCAGTATCGCTTCAGGCTGCGGGAACTGTTTTCTTAAATTAATTTGAGCTTCAGACATAATAAATCCTGTAGACCCAGCTTCAGAGAATACGGGTGTATAGAAAATTCTATACTCAGTTGAGATCATGAACAATAGAGATTTAGTCATGTGACCCCTGACTATAGTCCCATGCAAGGAGACTCTTTGCATGGAATGTGTGAAATTTGACAACAGGGGAATAAGGTAATATATTTATGACAAATAGTAATAAAGAGTTGACTAAATGTTATGGTAAGCGTACATCAGCGAGAAAGTAAATGAATAGTGATGTGATGGTATTCTTACCTAATATTATCCTACTGGCACTTTTTATTATTTATGTTTGGAGTCGCCACTCCATAAAAAACTTCGACTGGTTAATGCTAATTACCATTTGTCTGGGTGTGGGATTGTTGGCTATTGTGATCCAGCGCGTGTTGGGGGGGGCGGCAACTCAAACAGCTATAGTGCAAAGTGTACTTATCGCTATCCCCACAGTTATACTGGTACTTTTTCTGCTTTTCCTGACCCGTGTGCTCACTGTAGAAAAAATGAAGTCTAAATTGCATGTTGATGAACGCCTCACTTTCATAAACGCTAAAAGCGCGCGCAATGCCCTGGTAGCCATTTTTTTATGTTCAGTGGTCGATCTTATAATATATCCCGATATGACCAAGAATTTGCTTTTGGGAATACTGGGTGTCAGTTTAATAGTGTATCTGGCTTCAATGATCATTTATTATTACCGGAGTTTTTAGGTAACATGGCGATCAGGACGAGAATTAAGGAACTGAGGGCTAAATTTAACCTGACTCAGGATGAACTGGCCGATAAAGTCGGCGTCACCCGCCAGACTCTGCTTTACCTCGAAAAGGGCAAGTATAATCCCTCGCTGGTGCTGGCACATAAGGTGGCCGAGGCATTAAGTTCCAGCATTGAGGAAGTCTTTATTATTGAAGACGACCCCTGAACTCGAAACTCGTTATTCCGTTTGTAGATACTTTTAAAAACAGTTATAATAGGCGCTGGGTTGTGCGAGTAAGCCGACCGGCTTTTTAGCCAGGACGGGAATCCACCCGGCAATAAAAGGAGGAGTTATTCTTGGGTAAAATTAATGTAGCCATTATTGGTGTCGGAAATTGTGCATCGTCACTGGTTCAGGGCGTATATTATTATCGTAATGCCAAAGACGGCGATGATATTCCCGGCCTGATGCACGTTAACCTGGGCGGATATCATGTAAGTGATATCAATTTTGCGGTTGCCATTGATATTGATAAAAACAAGGTAGGCAAGGATCTTTCAGAGGCCATTTATGCTTTGCCTAATAATACCTATAAGTTTTGTGATGTGCCCACTTCCGGTGTCAAAGTCGTGCGCGGGATGACTCATGACGGCCTGGGCAAATACCTATCCCAGGTTATCCAGAAAGCCCCCGGCCCCACCGCCGATATCGTTAAAATTCTTAAGGATGCCAAGGTAGATGTCGTCCTGAACTATTTGCCCGTTGGCAGCGAATCGGCCACCAAGTGGTATGTCGAGCAGATCCTGAATGCCGGCTGCGCCATGGTCAATTGCATTCCGGTCTTTATCGGCAGCCGAAAAGACTGGAGCGACCGTTTTGCTGCCAAAGGCTTGCCTATTATTGGCGATGACATCAAATCCCAGGTAGGCGCCACTATCGTCCATCGTGTTTTAACCAAGCTTTTTGTAGACAGGGGCGTTAAACTGGAAAAGACCTATCAGCTCAATTTTGGCGGCAATACCGACTTTTTAAATATGCTGGAGAGGGAGAGACTGGAATCCAAGAAAATATCCAAGACCGGAGCAGTGACCTCTCAGTTACCCTACAAGATGAATCCTGATGATATCCATGTCGGCCCGAGTGACTATGTGCCCTTCTTGCTGGACCGCAAGTTTTGCCATATCCGCATGGAAGGCCGTACCTTTGGCGATGTACCGCTGCTGGTGGAAGCCAAGCTGGAAGTCTGGGACAGTCCCAATTCCGCAGGCGTGGTTATCGATGCGATACGCTGCTGTAAACTGGCCC
>Ga0114951_10003774_pt1 | contig 15396 bp, 6 predicted proteins | sample AM7aDNAmetaG_FD_88677 | JGI IMG/M metagenome (GOLD analysis project Ga0114951, IMG submission 88677) | Freshwater microbial communities from Finland to study Microbial Dark Matter (Phase II) - AM7a DNA metaG | ecosystem: Environmental > Aquatic > Freshwater > Lake | place: Finland: Lake Alinen...
TCCCAATCAGATTGTAACCTTTATAGCTTGCACCAGACCAGGTTAAAGCGACAGAAACAGGAGAATTTAGGGAGTTCAGACTTCCTCCGGTTTGAGTAGAAAAAGTCAGCGTCTGACCATCAGTACTTGGTAGGGCGATATAACCTGTTCCGCGTACAAAATTAGAAGTACTTATTGCCTGCCAACTTGCGCCTGCTTCATTACGTTCAGAGAAAGTATAACCCGAACCTGGTGCTTGTGCATTACTTACGGGTGAGGAAACATACCAGTTACGGGCATAACTAAGGTATTGCTGTACGTTAGAATTTGTTGCTGTTAGTGTACCACCATCTTTCAATGTTCCTGTTCCGTTCGCTCCACTGCTTAATATGTTAAGTGTTGTTGCAGCAATTGAACCGGAAGTTGTCAGTTTTGAACCAGCATTAACAGTCAGGATATTGACTGAACCGGAACTCAAAGCTGAAGCTGAAAGAGTTTGTTCTGAATTTCCTGCAAATGCCAGTGTGCCTGTAGATCCGGTATTAATTACACCTGCAGTAGCAGCGATTGTTCCACTGATAGTGAGTGTATTTGCAGCTGTAGTCAATGTTCCGGCAGTCAATGTAAGTGTTCCGCTAATGTTTTTGGAATTATTTAAACTTACATTAGTTCCGGAATTTTGAATGCTGACATTAGCCGGAGAGTTGGTTGTCGGCCATTCTTTATCGGTTGCTGAGTATGAACCACCGCTATTATAAATTAATGTGCCATTACCAGTATAAGTAAGAGAATTTGTTACAACTGACCCACCAGAATTCATTTGAAGTATACCAGCTATTGACAAAGTATTAACGATATTAATTGTCAAAGCTCCGCCGAGTGTTACAGTTACATCGGAAGTTGTGGCAAGACCACCACCACTAGTCTCAGTAGAAAACGTACAACTGCCTTCTGTTGCTAATACACCTCCGGCAGTACTGCTGGATATAGTTTTAGTTGTTGCGCCACTCGCAGTTCTTAATGTAATAGTTGCTCCTGTCTTCATGGTTAAGGTCTTTCCATTCAAATCCAACCCACCGGTGCTATGAAATTGCAAACCTAATTGTGCTGCATTAATTGTAAAATTCGATCCGCTAAGTTTTAAATCTGCTACGCTTACTAATTTCAGAAAATCAATTGTCTGATTTGAACTACTGGATAATGTTTTGGAAGTAGAGCCAACAAACCAAATTGCCCCGCCATTGGTATTTAACGTTCCATTATTCGTTAAGTTTCCGCCAAATTTCAACCCGTTTGTTACAAGTGTTGGTGGTAATTTCAGGGTAGATCCAGCGCTAATTAATAAATTTCCGTTTAATAAGTACCAGTTATTAGCACTATTATTACCACTAAAGTCAATAGTAGTATTAGTCCCATTTCCAATTGTAACATGCTGAGGTACACCTATTCCTGTTGAAGGATTAACTGTCCATTCAGAACCCATTCCAGTGAGGGTAGTACCCGTATTGTAAATTAAGGTAGATGAACTGCCATAAGTCGGTGCATTTGTCGTCATACTGCTACCGGAGTTAAGTTGGAGTGAACCATTAACATTCACAGTTGTTGAGTTGTTAGTTAGTGCTCCATTCAGTGTCAGATTATTCAGCGAAATTGTTCCGCTAAGTGTACCTGCACCCGCAAAAATCACTGTACCTGCTCCGGCTGTAAAGGTGGAAGTTCCGTTTGCCAGCGTACCAGCAGCTCCAACCGTAAGTGTACCACCAGCGGTCATAATGATAGAACCGCTATTGCTGGTAGTACCTGACACGGTTATAGAACCCGATGCTCCAAATGTAAGAGATGATGATGCGGTAACAGTAAGTGCTGAAATATTATTTGTAGCAGCTGCATTCAACGTAATATTATGGGCGATAGTTACAGCCGAACTTGTAGGAGGAACCGCAGCGCCCAGCCAGGTTGAACCTGTATTCCAATCGGTGGCAGCGCTCGTAACAAAACCCAAATCGGCATACGATGAACTTGAAGTATAAGAATCTACACCATCCGAAACGTAAATAGCACCACTTAAGCCTGCTGTAGCTACAAAGGTTATGGTCGTAGCATTTTTTGTAAAGCTCGATATGTTAGTACCACCCGAACCTCCTACTTTTAATGTACTAATATTATTCAAATTTACTCCTGTAATAGTAACGGTAGTACCAACATATCCCGATGTTGTGGTCCCATTGTTATTCGCAGTTGAAAAAGAAGTAATGGAAGGTGTAGCAGTCACAGTCAGCGTTTGTTGAACGTTTGTTGCTGCATCATAATCAGTACTTCCAGCTTGCGAAGCTGTAATGTTAGCTGTTCCAGCTATTCCAACAATATGAATTTGATTGTCTACTATCGTTGCTACAGCTTCATTTGAACTTGAATATGAAATAGTTAGACCCGAAGCCAAACCTGTACCTGTTGATATAGTTGTTGCACCGGGTGAAAAATTGGCATCGCCTACTGCTTTTGTTGCCAATGCTCCAAATGAAATGGTCTGTTCTCCTTTGTATTCCTCCATTTTTAAGCAGTTAAGATATCCCATTTTAGTACCAGTTACATAAGGTGCATTTACAACATCTAATGAAATTTTTGTTGTATTCGGATAAATAAATGGAGAAATATATAAACTTGTTGTATTTCCGTTAACACCTGTACCACCCAGATTTGCAAAAGTTGTTTGCAAATCTCCACTTGTAGTTGTTGATCCTGTGAGCGTATATCTGCTTACACGCTGGTCTGTAGCAGGTCGGCAACCAAAAATATAAAATCTGTATCTTTTAGCAGAATTTAACCCTGTTATATCCATACTATTTTTAGTATCTGCAGTACCAGTATAAAAAGCATCCATCGTGGCATTATTTACCTGTAAGTCATTTCCAATAGACGTACCAGTTAATCCGAGAGAAATAGTATTGTTAACAGTAAATGCTGTGGTAATAATGGCATTAAAATTTGTTGCTAAACCTGTAGTTTTTTCCACAAAATTGGATGGAGACGTTCCATCTTTTACGTTGTTAGTAAAATTATTCCAATTGGTAGGCGATGTAGTATTTTTATTAAATGTACCATCAGTGCCTCCAAAATCAATTAATATCGAACTCGTTAAGGAGTAAGGATTAGTTGCTACTGTATATGAATAATTACTTCCCGAATTATTGTTATAATTGATAGTATATAAATCTGCATCGCTACTCGAAATGGTTAATCCATTTCCCGAAGTAAAAACATAATATTTAATATTTGTATTTGCAGATTGCGCAGGAATAGTTGCAGTGTAAAATGTTCCTGAACCTATCATTGATACAACCGTAGAATTTGAAAAGTTATCGGTCGAATATCGAAGATATGCTCCTTGTCCTGTTGGAAAAGCTGCACTTAAAGTAGCATTGACTGTTACCTGATTCCCTAGATATACAGTCGTAGCTGATGGGTATTGTACAACTGAACTTACAGTTGCAGAAGCACCACCTAATTCAAAAAAGACCCAATCTCCGGTTGGTGATACACTTGCGTTTAATGTTTTAAAAACATATCGATTAGACAAGCTCGAAACGTTTCTTTTCCATGCACCGGTTGTTGTACAAGTTACAATTGAACTGTTTTTAGTGCCTGGTGTTACAAATATATCACTACCTCCACTAATTTGATAATAGGTACTACTCCAATTAATTGCTAATCTCCAATACTGGTCTCCTGTAGCTTTGGGAGTTAAATCTCCGGAAGTATACGTAGTACCTGCACTTGCAACAAAATTAACGTAATCCAGACTGCTTGTTGGACTACAAGTACTACCCCAACCTGTAGAGAATCCGGTTCCAACAATTGCATTTTGAGCGTTCAGCAGATTGAAAAGCCCAACCGAAACGAATAATAAAAAGATTAGTTTTTTCATGATATTGATAATTTAAGGTGATTGATTGATTTTTTTCAGGACTGCCAAATTGAATTTGTCAGTATATCCGATACAAATATACACTGACTAATAATTGAATATTCTCCACCTCCAAAAAATATAATTGAATATTAGCATTATGGATCTTATATGCCAGATAAACAGCTGTATATGCTCAGGAAAGTACATGAAAAATATAATGAAAATAGCAGGAAAGAAATGAATATTTCAATAGAATTTAAAGGGTCAGAATTGGATCAATTTTATTTCAACCAATAGAGTCGTAATGAATTAACCATAGCCTGATTAATCGAACCATTCATATTTTCGTTTTGGGGTTCAAAAGCCAACGTTAAGGTATGCGTTCCCTCCGTCAGTTTCACTTGTACAAAATTACTGTTCCCTTTGTTCGACCATTCGTTTTTACCACGCTGCGGAAACACAATTGTTCCTGCAAAATTACCATCCACCTGCAGGCTGCGGATGGCGCATTTGTTTTCGGTATTTACCGGTCCATTGCCATTTGAATAACTAAACTGAATGGCATAGCTTCCGGTTTTATCTACTTTTACCGGAATCGATACTTTTTGGTTTAGTGATTTACTGATCTCGATGCCATTTGTTTCCTGATTGCCTGAGTTTTCAGAAATCAGCTGTTGTGGATTGAGTGCTTTTTCAAGCACTGCAGAACAAATGATAAGGGGCTCTGACGCAAAACCGCCTGTTTGCTTCTCATCCACCGCAATAACCTGATATTCAGCAAATCCATTCTCTTTGATTTGAATAAAATTTTCGTTGGTTTGCTTCACTTTCTCAGCATTTTTCAGGATTGTGTATGAACTTGCTCCATTGATTTTTGACCAGCTAAGTTTTCCGGTTTCATATTTTAAGACCGGTGTTTCAATGCTTGTATAATTACTTACTTTATTGATAGTGGCTTCTGCCATTTTTTTATCAACCAGTATGATTTTAAGGCTATGCTTTCCGTTCAGAGAATAGGGAATAGTCGCTGATTGAAGGATTGAACCATCCAGTTCAAAACCTTGAATTATATTACCAAATCCTTGTAAATCAATGTCAAGAATCGCATTTCTGTATTTAAAATTGTTGAGTGTGCGATTCCCTTTGAAGGATTCGGGCACAAAAGGATGGAAATCCAGACTTTCCTTCTTAAATTCAATCCCGAATAAAAGCTTTTGAACTAACGCCAAACTTCCCGAAAGACTCCACAACATATTGCTGGAATTGATTTGAGTACCTGCGAAATCACCGTTATCGGCAACAAAATTCTCTTTGTCGGTAAGAAACAAAGCGGCAGGTCGATATACGGCAGCCAGACTTTCGAGTACCGATGCCGGATTACCTGCTTTGGCTGAAGCTAAGGCCCAGTAAGTCTGCACAAAAGGCCACACAGCATTGTTGTGATAAGGCGGAATGCCGGGAATCTGTGGATAAATACAGGAAACGCCATAATCCATTTGAGGCATTTTTGAAATAATCCGTTGAGCCTGATTTTCGTCAGCAATCCCAAAAATCACACATAATGCTTCGCCCAGGGTTTCGGCGCGTGGCGAGACTATTTTATAATTCCTTCCGTATAAATATTGCCCATAATAGCCTTTGTCGCTCAGCCAGAGGTATTTGTTGATCCCATCCTTTATCTGCTTTGCGATTGCGCTGTGTTTTTCGGCAGTTGGTTTATCATTCAGCAATTTTGCCATTTCCGATAAAACAATATTGGCCTGGTAATGAACGGCATTCGTACCCAGACATTCCGATTCGAAAATATCAGCCGGTTGCATCCATCGGGGATAGGTTTGCTCGCGCCAGTCGAGGAAGGAAGATTCACCTTTTACCATGCCTGTAGTTGGGTCGTAAACGTTTTTTAAGTCATCTTCAATCGAATTTTTAATGATGCTGTACGCCTGTTTGAGCCAATCCTTATCGCCGGATACTTTATAAAGTTCCCACGCAGCAACAGCCCATACAATGCGGTCGGTAGAAACCGGATAAGCTCCACCTGTTCCTGTATCCTGAATTATATGGTTATTTTTTACTTTGCTGAGTAAACTGTATTTTGCTACGCTGGGTTGTAAATGAGCCATTGAAAGAATAATACTGTAGCTGATATCGCGTGTCCATACGCCTGCCCATTCCTTGCCTGTACGGAAAGTGCTGTCGGGCTCAACGGCTTTTATCATTTCTTCGGTGGCCAGATTATAAATGGCATCCGAAACGGCAAAATTGGATTTGTATTCCGGAAAAGCCGAAATATCTTTGCTGAGTTTCCAATGCCTTTCGGTTTGTTTTTCGTCCTTTTTATTATTCATAACCAGGGTGGTTTCGTATATCCCATCGCCATCGGGGTCTTTGAGTTCCAGGGCTGTTTTAGTATTTAAATTACTAAAATCCCATGAAAGCGGTGCCGCGTTTCCTGCGACATAAACGCCTTTAAAATCAGTTTTTCCTAATTTATCAGCATTATAAAAAGTATAAAATCCAAGCGTTGAGAATGCATTGAGCACTTTTCGCATATCCAGCCGTATAGTCCAAATCGTATTTTCGGCTAAATTTACCCCTACCGGAACAGTTGTTGTTTCGTTTAATTGCTCCCCAAAAACAACGGTTGTAACGCATTTGCCATTAATAGGATTTAATGTAACACAGTGGTCTTTCCCGGCAAGCATTTCATTATCACGGCAATTGATGCTAAATTTAAACGAAATATTGGGGCTGAATTTATCTGCATCGGGACTGCGGTAATTTGACACAAGTTCAGTGGCTGAGATTGCTTTGGCAACAAAATCAGCCTGAATAACTTTATCAGGGTAAATGCTATAAGCTTTAGATTGGTAAACAGCTTGAGCACTTAACGGCCACTGAGCAATACATAAAACCGATAATATGAGAACTAATATACAGATCTTCGAATTCATTACGGATATTTTTTTTTTAATTTAGCTACCAAAACCAACTAACTATTCAACTAATACTCAACCACAACCATATCCCAGTAGCGCAATTCGGGCAAAATAAAACTCACTTTGTTGGCCAATTGGGTAAAATTGAGTGAACGGGAAGCGCCACCATTCACATCGGGAGAGGCAATCCATATTTTTTTCACAGTGGCATCGGATGTCAGAACTACTTTTGCATCTTTCACCAAAGCCGGCATTACCTGAATTCCTGTATTATCACGCCATTTCTGTGTAGTTGCATTGCTGAAATTGATTAAATGAATTACCTGACGGGTATCCACTTTTTTGCCGAAAACCGCTACTTTTCCAAGCGAAGAAGGCCAGGCAGAAATCGCAATCTTGCTATCAATGGATGATAAAGTCACTGAATTAAATGTTCCTCCATCGCGCAACAAATTTTCATACGCTACCGAGAAATCATAATAATTTATCAGTGCTTTGTTCAAATCATCCTTCATAGTTAGGCTGCTGTTTGGGAAATACTCACGACAAAGCATGTGTTCACCCATTTCGATATGTGAACCACCAAAAGCAAAAATCACTGCATCGGTTGTCAATACCGATGGCGTATTGAAATAACCAGGAGTACTTGCCATGTCGTAGTTCATATAGGCTGCCAGAACCGTATTTTTGGTATTATTACACAAGGTATTATTTTGCTTGATGATATTGGCTAAATCGTTATAACTGTCGGATGGTGACCATACTTCAGTGTACAAAAAGTCGGATGTAGACGTAGCAATTCCTTGTTGGCCATATTGAGCTACCGCATTTAGGACATTAAATTTTGTTGGTACAGCCGTTTTAATGGCATCGATAAAAGGTTTAAATGCATTCGACAGTAAGGCATTGGTTCCATCGTAGCGATAACGAGTGCCCCGGTCGCCGACCTGATCCATGTGATAACCATCGAAAGCTGAGTATTTATATACATTATTAACCTGATTAATCATATAATTTTGCCAACCGCTATTAGCAGGGTCAAGCAGATAAAGGTTGCTCAGGAAGGGTGAACTCAATGCAAAAAAATCGCGGTTGGTGTGGGTCGGATCATTATAAATAGACCATTTTACATCCACTCCGTCGGCTTCGGCATTTTCCCATGCTCCATACACCAGATCGTAAAACATGGCTTTCATTCCACGCCCGTGAGCAGAACTAATATATTGCTGAATGCTGGCTAAATAGTTATCACGTCCGCCAATGTCTTTCCAGCTTGCAAGTGGCGTTGTACCAACTATAGGCAATGGGATATGATGTTTGTTTTGCCAGTCGTAAAACTGTAGTCCGTTGATATGCAGTCGGTTCAGATTGGCTATAACCGAATCGACGGAAGTCTGGGCCAGAATCGGGTATTTCGAAATAAATCCATAACGTGGAAATTTTGTCCAGATGGAAGATACGTCAACAGCGCTAACTGCATAAATGGTTTCAATATTATTGGCAGTAGCATAAACTTCGGCTGTATATCCCCGAAAATCATCCGAAGGTGTTCCCCATTTCCAGCCTGCTGTGCTTACAATAGCTTCTGAAACAACCGTATTCAGATATTTGTACCTCACTTTGGCTCCTGCCGGCAGTGTCGAAATATCCATCGAAAAAGTAACGTCATCGCCCGGTTTATAAACGGCTTTATCAGTTTGAATACTTAAACTGTTGAAGACCGGAGTGGGCGTATTGGCTGGAGCATCGGGAGTAATATCGGGAGCTGTACCTTTGCAGCAACTAATGGAGTTCAACGTAATAAGCAATAAAATTAAAATAAGAGTCTGACTAAACTTGTTCGTTTTCATGACATTAATTTGTTAGTTTAAATTTCGCAAACTGAAATTATATACGTTATTTCTTGAAAATTATATTCGTTTTTATAACTTTAGCTTCTTGCTGCACTGATATGAGATAAGCTCCTTTAGCATAGGATTGAAGTTTAATAGTTGTTGGTAAGCTATTTACATCCTTTTTTAGTACTATATTTCCGGCAATATCGCTTAGTATAATGCTTGTATTAGCTTGTTCCAAAAGAGATCCGTTAGTTGATTCAACATTTACATAATCGCTTGTCGGATTGGGATAAATATGGATATTTTCATCTGTAATTTTAATGCTTTTTAAATCCGTTTGAATATCCTGATATACCCGAACAAAATCAATTTCGGTCGTAAGCGGATAAAGCGTATCATCAGGTGTTCCGCCCCAGGCACCTCCTACCGCATCGTTTAAAATTAGCCAGAAAGGTTGGTCGAAAGGCCATTGAACCTGGGAATTCCCCAAATTGGCTTTGCTAACACTGAAGTAGGTATTGTCATCTACATAAAAACTGATTTGGTCGGTTGTCCATATCATTCCATATACATGAAAACTTGTGTCGTAATTATTAATAATATACGATGAAGTGACTTGTGAAATGTTGTTATATGCTTGTGAATGAACGGTACCACTAATATTATCCAACACTTGAGAATGTTCCATGATATCAATTTCTCCACAGAGAGGCCAACCTATGCCGGTATTAAAAAAGTTTTCGCCCAACATCCAGAAAGCAGGCCATGACCCTTTGCCACGGGGCAACTTCATTCGTGCTTCAATTTTGCCATATTTAAAAGTTTTTTTGCCTTGCGATTCAATTTTTCCGGAAGTGTATTCACGTGTAACCGGCTGCGTCATCCAGGGACCTTGTCCGGTATAAGTTTCTTTGCGTGCTATTAATTTAAGTGTCCCATCAGAAACTAGTATGTTTTCAGCACGAGGCGTGTAAAATTGAATTTCGCCATTAGCAGGATTACCATCATTTACTTTCGACCAAACTACCTCGTCGAGGACAGTACCATTAAATTCATCCGACCAGGATAAAACCCAGTTAGGCTCGTAGATTTTTGTGTCGGAAAATACGAAATAATCAATATTGCAAACACCACTTATTCCTGTGGCTACAAAATACAAATCATGAACACCGCTTGCGTTTTGAACTTTACAAGTCTGCTCTTGAAAACTTGTCCAGCTATTGGTACTTGTTGGATAAAAAGTACCGATTAAGGTACCATTTATGCCATCAATTCGCATTTCGATAGCACCTCCAACACTCGCTTTTGCAACATTCATAATTATACAGGCAGGACCTGTTCCAAAATCTACGTTTCGATAGGCCATCCAGTCACCGGCATCAATAAAGCCAACCGTTGTATTTGAGTTTTCAAATTGCACACCCAACATAGAACTATAACTCTCGGCTTCTATTCTTGTGTAAGCAGTTGCATTGACTGAGGCTAAAAGCAGAATCAGACAAAATACAAAACTAACTATCGGTTTTTTACAATACATCAGAAAAAAAATTAGGTCAAAATAATAGAATTGAAGCAATATTACAATTACTATTTCATTGAAAAATACCTATAATACAACTTTAACTATTGAAGTGTTCAAATCAGTCTTCACCCGTACCAATAATAAACTATTTCGGATATCAGGTTTTAACTGAATCAGGTTTTTTTTAAAACCCGAATTCATTTTATAAAGTATTTGTCCACTCATACTGATTATTTCAATTTCGGCATTTTCGTTGTTATTTATATCCACCAGTATTTGATTGCTGGATTTAAGGACAAAAACCTGAATGTCCGGTGATTTTACTTCTAAATTGGTTGTCAATGAGCTTTTTATAGAATAATTTAATAAAGCATCATTGAATGAAATAACATAAGAGCCTGTGATAGGAATAGTAAAACTCAAATTCGGCAATCCACCGGTACTGAGGGTTGTCGTTCCGATTAAACCTGAAGTATTACCCCAATCGTTGCCTGTCCAATTGGATGTATTGGCAAATTTCAGTTGATAACTCCCGGTTTGTAGTGCAACCCCACTACTAATCCAGTTATTTCCTCCGGTATTTGTCATCGGATTGGTTGACAGATTCCAGGCATTAAATGAACCACCGACAAACATTGCAGCTTGAGGAGCAACAGTTGATACGGTATAGGTTTCGGAACTTACAAATGAATTCTCCATTCCTGATTTTACGGCAATTGCCTTTAAAACTGTATTCGACGAAATAAGAATTGCTGTTGTAAGCGTGCTGGATGAAGTTGTTGGAGTCGTTCCATCGAGCGTGTAAAAAATACTTGCTCCTGCTGTGGAACTTGTAAGATTAACGACACATCCTCCGGAAAATGTACCGGTCTTTACACTCATTGCAGGAGATGCAACTTTAGTCGTATTTGCCGAAATTCTGAAAATCTGACAGACATGTGTAGCAACAGTTCTGCTCAAAGAACTGACACTTCCAACATCAGCATGACTCCATAAATCGCGGACAAAAACATTTCCGCTTAGTCCTAAATCTGTCGACAGATTGATGGAACGTGATTGAGAACTCGTTTCCCGATTAAAAAAACCAACAATCCAGTCGCCGTTACTCATTTGTCCTTTCCAAACCTGACTCAAAGCATTAGTAGGGTCACCGGATAAAGGTTTTCCGACAAAACCATCCTGATTTAAGGCAAGCAATTCTCCATTCTGATAAATCCAGAGTGAATTTCCAATCGTATTATACTGATCGGCAACTGAAACTGGTCCACCGGCCATCAGATGAAGTGAAACAACTGATTTTCGTTCTTCATCATTCGCAAAGGTATTCAGTCGGATAAAATCCCCATCGAGAATCATTTTTCCTTTTCCGGCAATTTTCGACCAATAGCTGTAGCCATCAAACGGATTCGCATACTGTGACCAACCGCTACGTTTAACTCCCCGGGCATTGTCGCTGAAACGTGTCCAGGTACCATCAGAACAATCCTCATCAATTCTCACCATGTGACCGTATTTTTGTTCGGTAATTCCATCGTTAGTCAAATTTGGCATTACTATACTCAGAAACATCCCATTGGCATCGCAAGCCTCGCGTATCCATTGCAATGCTGTTTGATAATTGGCAAGGGTGCGAACAGGTCCGACTGTCCCCAAATATCTGTCCCACCCACTTTCGTACCACGATAGAAAATCAACCCGAAAAAATTTCACTCCCATATCAGCATAGTGTTGTACATAACCTTTAAGATATTCCTTAGCTCCCGTTCGGTCAACCTGTAACCAGGTAAACCATTTCGCGTTTTCAGAAGTATTTATCAAACTTGAAAGTAAAATATTTGTTCCTGTAACTTTTACACCTGCATTGGCAGCGTTAATATTTACCCAAAGTGGATTATCGTAAATGCCAAGGGTCATACCTTTACTTTGCAAAAAAGTTGACCACCATGCATAATCATGTGCCCACATCGAGGAATGTTTGGTTCGATAACCGTATTGGTCATAGCTCATTACATCACCCCAGCCATCAACACAGACCATATTGTACCCACAATTTCTCAAATTTGTATCTACCCAATTGATATTAGCCAGGAAATCGCTTTCTGAAATATAATTATTTGCTACTCCGGCTTTTTCCTGTAGAAAATTATTTTCATAAACATCCCAATAAAGAGGTGCTTTGAATGGGTTTACAGGATTTTGAGCACACAAATTACTGCCGACTATCAGGACTAAAGCACTAATTATATTTTTGATTTTAGGGGACATCTAATGTTGTATTTTATTTATTTTCCAAACAGTCTATTTAAACTATATTCGTTTTAAACGGATCGTTGTTGAAATACTCCGGAGCAAGCAGTCTTACTTCACCCGGAGCAGGTGGTGGTGTGGATTCCAGCTGAAGTGCAATATCATTATCCAGCTCAATGCGCTTAATTTCCGGCCTGTTGTAGTCGGATTTCTGAGAGTTAGTATTTTTTTTCATGGTATAGAATTTAATTTTAGTGTAAAAAATTTTGTTCAAACCCACTCTGACCTTTTCAGAGTGGGCTGAACCATTTAAAACAAATAAACAAAGTCAAGAAACAGGTTAAAATAATCAATCAATAATTACTTTCTTTGTACTGTTTTTTCCACCCGACAATACCCTAACCAGATAAACTCCGGGATCAAAACGCTTTTCAATGAGCAGGGTGGAAGTCTGTGCTTGTTTTTCAAACAGTTTCTGACCAACAGCATTATAAACAGCCACTGAACTTCCAACATTCGACATTCCATTTACGATAATCTGATTCGTTCCGTTTACTGAAATCCAACTATCCTGTTTTGTATTTTCGTTGATAGCGGTAGTTACTGAAGGAGCTTTGAATACTACTGCAAAACGGCTGCTATTATTGCTTGTTATGCCGGAGCTGAATACATAGCTGCTTCCATCGTTCAGGTCGGTAATCACCGGATTGTTTAAATCCAGATAGTCTTTCAGAATTACCCGTGTTCCGGCATCAAAGTTGCTCAGTTGGGATGCTTTGATGCTAAAGTTGCTACCAGTCTGACCGCTTGTAAATCCGAGCGGAATCTCCGTATCGAAAGGTATCGCATTCATTCCGTTGATAACCAGATTTTCATTCCCTACTGTTGTAAAGATTTCAGGAATAGCTGCGTTGTTATTACTCATTTTAGGTGAATCGTAGGCATCCAACCCGTTAGAAGCATTGACATTGAAATAAATCAAAGCTTCATCGGTAGAAATTCCGTTCGAAACCTGAAGTCGCAAATTCTGATTAACCGCATTCTTAGCTGCAGGAGCTTTTAATGGATTTGACGACTGATGAGAAAGCGTCAGTTTACTGTCCAAAATCAAACTGCCGGCCGTTTTTGCACTCACCCAAAATGCCTGCATGGGTGGAATAATTCCGGTTACCCCTGATGGCACACCTTGTCCGCTGTGAGCATTGAAGGTTTGAAATGACCATAAACCACTTGCATTGGTAGTACCGGCATTCGTTCGATACCAAATGCTGGGATTTATCAGTGCAGCATTGCTGACGTCATCCACAAAAGTTGTTGTCCAAGTTAAGTGACATGGATAAGGATTACCAATCAGATTATAACCTTTGTAGCTTGCACCAGACCAGGTTAAAGCAACAGAAACAGGAGAATTTAGGGAGTTCAGGCTTCCTCCCGTTTGAGTAGAAAACGTCAGCGTCTGACCATCAGTACTTGGTAAGGCGATATAACCAGTTCCGGGTACAAAATTAGAAGTACTTATTGCCTGCCAACTTGCGCCTGCTTCATAGCGTTCAGAGAAAGTATAACCCGAACCAGGTGCTTGTGCATTACTTACAGGTGATGCAACATACCAGTTGCGTGCATAGCTAAGGTATTGTTGTACATTAGAGTTTGTTGATGTTAGTGTACCACCATCTTTCAATGTTCCTGTTCCATTCGCTCCACTGCTTAATATGTTAAGTGTTGTTGCAGCAATTGAACCGGAAGTTGTCAGTTTTGAACCAGCATTAACCGTAAGGATATTGACTGAACCGGAACTCAAAGCCGAAGCTGAAAGAGTTTGTTCTGAATTTCCTGCAAATGCCAGTGTGCCTGAAACTCCGGTATTAATTACACCCGCAGTAGGAACAATTGTTCCACTGATAGTGAGTGTATTTGAAGCTGTAGTCAATGTTCCGGCAGTCAATGTAAGTGTTCCGCTTATGTTTTTGGAATTATTTAAACTAACATTGGTTCCCGAATTTTGAATGCTAACATTAGCAGGAGAATTGGTAGTTGGCCATTCTAAATCTGTTGCTGAGTATGAGTCACCATTATTATATATTAAATTACCCGAACTATAAGTAGCTGCAACAGCACTAGTGGATTGAACATAACCATTACTGTTTATTTGCAATGTACCTCCAACAATAAATGTTCCGTATTTACAAAGTATGCCCCTGCTGAGTGATAGTTTAGCGCCGCTGTTTACATTGATATTATAGAATTTCTTTTCATCGTCGGCACTTGATGTGGCATTTCCGGTTAAGGTTGTAGTGCTCCCGTTTGAAATTGTGAGTTGTAAATCATTATTTACACCATTATCTGTCCCATAAACTGATCCACCAGAAATACTTATCGTTTGGGTCGTGCCATTCATTGTTAACGTACGAAGTGCACCAGTTGCCTGCAATGCACCTCCACTAATTGTAAGGTCACCTGTCAATGAGCGATCTCCCGTCAATTGAATCCACGAATTTGTGCTTAATGTAACAGATGAAGGACCGGATGTTGCCGGCCATTCTAAACTTGTATTATATTTAGCTGCAAAACCGTTGTTCAAATTGTAATTTAATATTCCGGCAGAACCATAAACGGGAGAATTAGTCAATAAACTTGTTCCGTTATTCATGATTAGTGTTCCATTCACCGTAGGAGCATTGTTCATGGTAGTTGTGCCATTCAAAGTCAGATTATTAAATGTGGAAGCTCCCGTAATGGTTGCAGTTCCGGCAAAAGTAACTAGTCCGACACCTCCCAGACTTGCAGTACCGTTGTTAGTTAACGAACCACCTGCATTAATAGTCAATGCGCCTGAAGCTTCCAATGTCAAACTTTTTCCTGAATTTATGGTTACAGAAACAGGATTGTTTGTTGCAGTAGCATTCAACGTTACCGCATTGGCAATTTGGACAGCTGAAGCTGCTGAAGGTATTGCTCCTCCCA
>Ga0114951_10003775_pt1 | contig 15395 bp, 11 predicted proteins | sample AM7aDNAmetaG_FD_88677 | JGI IMG/M metagenome (GOLD analysis project Ga0114951, IMG submission 88677) | Freshwater microbial communities from Finland to study Microbial Dark Matter (Phase II) - AM7a DNA metaG | ecosystem: Environmental > Aquatic > Freshwater > Lake | place: Finland: Lake Alinen...
CGCGCCCGCTCCGGCCCCGACCGTCGCTGCGCCTGCTCCGACGCCGGCGCTCGCGGTGACTACCCCGCCAGCGACAGTCGAAGAAATGCCGTCGCCGGACGAGCCGCCGCCGCCACGGATTGTGCAGCGGGAGGGCATTGTGCGCGGCATGACGAGCATTCAGGCGCCGTCGAAGTTTGTGCTCATCAGCCCGCAGGATGGCCGGGACATTGATTACCTCTTCACGGACTCGAAGGAGCTGGACCTGCGGCGCTACAAGGGCATGCGGATTATCGTGACGGGCGAAGAGGGCTTGGACGAGCGCTGGCCGAACATGCCCGTATTGACGATTCAGAAGATTCTGGTCGTGGAGTAATGGCTCCAGCCAACCTTATCGACGGGCGAGCCATCGCCCGACAAATTCAAGGCGAGCTGGTTCAGCGCATCGTGGCCCTGAAGGCGGCTGGGATCCAGCCGGGGCTGGCCTTCGTGCGGGTGGGCGAAGACGCGGCGTCGAAGGTCTATGTCGGCCGGAAGGAGAAGACCTGCGCCGAGCTGGGCATTTTTTCCGAGACGCATGTCTTGCCCGAGGCAACCAGCGAGGCGGAGTTGCTCGCGATGCTGGCCCGGTTGAACGTGGATGCGCGACTGCATGGCGTGCTGGTCCAAGCCCCCTTGCCGCCCCAGATCCGTTCCGCAGTGGTATATGCCACGGTGCGGCCGGAGAAGGACGTGGACGGGTTCCATCCGGTCAACGTGGGGAAACTGATGCTGGGCGACCCGACGGGTTTCCATCCGTGTACCCCGGCGGGGATTCGTGAGCTGCTGGTGCGCGCGGAAGTGAAGCTTAGCGGGGCCGAAGTAGTCGTGCTGGGACGGGGTAATATCGTGGGCAAACCCATGGCCGCGATGCTTTGCCAGAAGGATCGACACGCCAACGCCACGGTGACGATTTGCCATTCGGGGACGCGCGATATCCGAGCGCATTGCCGGCGGGCGGAAATTCTGATCGCGGCCATAGGTGTGGCGGAGTTTGTAAAGGCCGACATGGTCAAGCCCGGGGCGGTGGTCGTGGACGTAGGCGTGAACCGGGTGAGCGATGCGGCGGCCAAAGGCGGCTCGCGGCTGGTGGGGGACGTGGATTTCGCGGGGGTGCAGCCAATTGCCGGAAAGATCACCCCCAACCCCGGCGGGGTGGGGCCGATGACCATCGCCATGCTGATGCAGAACACTGTGCGCGCCGCCGAAATAGCGGCACGCTGACACCGGAACCCGAAACCCAATTGAAGGACTGATCCCTGATGAACGCGACGCGAATTTTGCCTGATCTGCAGTCCTCGTTGCTGTGCGAGGAAGTCCGCCGGGAAGCCAACGGGAACTTCTTCCTGGTGGGGGTGATTGATTTCATTAGAGTACCCCAACTGCCGGTAGTGGCGTTCAAGCTGAGCATCTTCAATCGCTGGACAGCGGGCGTGGGGCAGTTTGTGGAGACCTCGCGGTTCATCGCGCCGGATCAGACCACGGTCCTGCGCAAGGGTGAGGTGAAGTTCACCTTGCACAGCGCCGCACAGAACGCCACGACCGTCACGCTTTTGCCCCAGGTTGAATTTAAGACCGCTGGCACTTACTACGTCGAAGTGTTGGTGGATGATGTGATGAAGCTTCGTTACCCGGTGCCGGTGGTCCATGTGCCGCCGCCGGCTCAGCCGCCGGGCTCATCGACGCCGCCTGCCCCGCAGCCGCCCGCGTCGTGAGCCGGGTCAGTGGCGGTCCGGGCGAGGATGCTGGCAGCGGGGGCGGGGTTTCTATGAGTGCATCGGACGACAAAGCGCAGATTGCGTGGCAACCACTGACAGCGTGGGGGGTGGCGGCGTTCGCGCGAGCATCGTTGGGGCGGTTGCTGCTCGTGCAATTAATCGTGGCGCTGCTGGCCGCGGGCACGGTGGTCTGGTTCTTGCAGGAGTGCTGGTTCCCTACGATAGGCGAGGCGATCCGCGCATTGCCGGCGAAGGGAGAGCTTCGCGCTGGCAGTTTGAACTGGACAGGGCTTTCGCCCTTGTCGTTGGCGGAGGGACGGTTCCTGGCGTTCGCGGTCGATCTGGACCACACCGGCGAAGCCCGCTCACCAGCGCAAGTGCAATTGGAGCTTGGGCGGTCGGATTTTAGGGTCTATTCCCTCTTCGGTTGTGGCCGAGGCGCTTATCCACACGACGGAGCGTTGGCGTTTAATCGGACTGAGTTGTGGCCATGGTGGGGCGCCTGGGCTCCGGCGATTCTGGCTATTGTGGCTGGGTCGGTGGTGACGGGACTGATGGTAATCTGGGCGTGTTTGGCGACTCTGTATTGTCTGCCGGTCTGGCTGGTCGGGTTCTTTGCGAATCGGGACTGCCGTCTGGGCGGGAGCTGGCGCCTGGCTGGCGCGGCATTAATGCCGGGAGCCCTCCTGATGTGTGCCGCCGTCTTCCTGTACGGCTGGGGCGCTTTGGATCTCCTGCGTCTGGCAGTGACAGGAGCCGTGCATTTGGTAATGGGGTGGGTCTATCTCTTCATTAGTCCACTGTGCCTGCCGCGGCGCCCGGATCCGGCCCTGAAGGGCAACCCATTCGCGTGATTGCGTGCAGCTCGCCGTTCGTTTAGTCTCAGGCCATGACGATTTCAGTGGGCTTTTTTCGGACCGCGCTGCTCCTGCTCGTTGGAGTGCTGCTGAGTGGCTGCCTGCCACCCGGCCCGAAGGACGAGGAGAAAGAACAATTCTTCCTGGCAGGCAAGAGCCGAGTTAAAACGATGGATTTCAAAGGGGCCATTGAGTCGTTCGAAAAAGCGGTCGAGGTGAACCCAAAATCCGCCCCCGCCCACTTTGAATTGGGCGTTCTGTACGAACAAAAGGAGTCCGACCCGGCTGCCGCCATTTACCACTACGAGCGTTACCTCAAACTGTCGCCAAACTCAGGCAAGGAAGAAATGGTCAAGACCCACGTCCTGGCTTGCAAGCAGCAATTGGCGCAATCGGTCTCGCTGGGCCCAGTGACGGAGAGGCAGCAAAAGGAGCTTGAAAAACTTGTGGATGAGAACAAGCGCCTCCTGGAGGAGAACAAACAACTCCGGGAGGACCTGGATAAATGGCGCGCCTGCGCTGCCAGCCAGCAGAACGCCGTCAGCCAGGCTCGCGCAGGATCGCCCACACTTCGCCCGGTGCAACCGTCGGTTGCAGGCCAGCCGCCTGCGAGCGGCGCGGCGACGTCGAATTCAGCCAGCGCGGCCCGGCCACCGGCTACGCCTGCAACAACTTTACGGACACACATCATCAAAGCAGGCGAAACGCCGACTATCATTGCCCGAAAATATGGCGTGAAAGTGGAGGCGCTGATGGCTGCAAATCCCAAGCTGGATCCCCGGCGCCTGCAGGTTGGCCGGGCTGTGACCATCCCGGCGCCGTAGCTGAAAGGTGTTTCGTCACCGAATAGAATTTGAACAAAATCCCCCGCCTCCGGGTCAATGGTCTGATGCCTCTTTGTGTGGGAGAGGCTGGCAGGCTGCACGGTTGCCGAGTTTACAGCGCGCAGAGCGGGTAGGTGTTCGTGGAGCAGACTGCGAATCCGGTGGTGACAACGGCAGCAATCGTGAGGCGGCGGAAGGCAGGCAGAAGCGGGGCGATGCTGGCCGGGTTCCGCGGCGCAAAAAAAACATAAAGATTTATTTGACAAGTTCTTGGACAATCCAGTAAATATGGGCAAGTATTACCGTTGGCATTGTTGATCTGTGGGTATAAAACGAGCTAAACTTTATCTATGAAAAAAATCGTTGCCTCCGTCGGTTTGGTTGCAGTTGGTGTCACTGGCCTTCAAGCGGATGTGTTTCCGGGCCTCACAGCAGAATCCGGCAAGCCGTGGACCGCCTCGGCCACGCTACGCGGATTCTATGATGATAACCCGAGCACGCAGCCGAATAGTTTGCGTCCCCAAGGCAGCTATGGTTTTGAGGTTAGTCCAGCTATCGAATTCCTTTTTCCGTGGGAGCAAACCACGCTCAGCTTTGGCTATGTCTATTCCCTGAAGTATTACGAGAACAAGCTTGTCAATAGCAACGGTCACGACGTTAATACGCAAGACGTTCATGCTGGCCTCACCCACGCCTTCAGTGAACGCTATAGTATCAGCGTGAAAGACTCGTTCGTGATTGGTCAGGAGCCTGATTTTCTGCGGGCAGGAAATACCTTCACCACCTTCCAAAGCTATTCTGGAAACAACATGCGCAATTACGGTGCGATTGATTTCCTGGCCCAACTTACTCCGGAGTTTGGACTTGAGCTGGGCTATGCCAATACCTTGGTGACTTACTCGGATAATACAGATCCCGCTGTAACGGGCCAGGCCAGCAACGCCGGTCTGTTGAATGAGATGGATAATGCAGTCCATCTCGATGGCCGCTACCAGATCCAGCCGCAGACGGTTGGGATCCTCGGTGTCCAACTGCGGCAAACGGATTTCACGGCTGACCAGGATATTAGTCCGGGGGCTCCTTACTCGAACGGCCAGCCTATCATGAGCGATAGCCGAAATGCGCGCTCATATTACGGGTATCTGGGGCTTGACCATAATTTTCGGCCGGACTTCACGGGGTCAGTTCGTCTGGGCGGCCGCTATACCGATTATTTCAATTCTCTGGATGGTCAGACTCAGGGCAGCCCTTATGCGATGGCCAGCCTCAAATACACTTATTTGCCGGAAAGCTATTTTGAGCTCGGGGGTAGTTATGATTATAGCCCGACTTCCTTGTATCCCGGTGTAAATTCAGTCAATCAGATTAACACCAGTGCGGAGGCGGGCACCGTGTTTATGGCGCTAAATCATCGGATCGTCCCCAAGCTTTACGGTAGTATTCTGGCCCAGTATCAGAACAGCATGTACGTCGGCGGGGTGTACGATGGCGAGAGCGATAACTTTTTCCTCGTCGGTCTGAATCTGCGATACCAATTCAATCCCAATTTTTCAGCAGGGGTGGGCTACAACTACGACAACCTGACTGGGGTGCAGGCTCATTATGACCGAAACCGGGTTTATATCGGAGTCACAGGCAGCTATTAGCTTAATTCTGACTTAATGGCCGGGGGCTGGGCTGTCATGACTAGCCCCCGTTTTTTTTGATTTATGGATCCACTGAAAGTGACGCCACCCCAGGAAACGAAACTTCACTTCCTGGATTATTGGCGCATCATCCGAATTCGGAAGACGATTATTCTGGCGGTCTTCTTGCTAGTCGTTATCACCGCCACGCTGGTGACGTTCATTTTGCCGGAGTCTTACTCCAGTTCCACTCGTATCAAGATCGAGCGTGACCAGTCTGATATTAGCGGCTTTGCCGAGCGCGGCGGTGGCATCCAGAGCTACGATCCCTATTTCATCCAGACAGAGTTCGAGCTGATTCAGTCCGAGGTTATTCTCGGCAAGGTGATCGACGACCTCGATCTGAGCACCGTCTGGGGCAAGAAGTATGCGAACGGAGAACGTCTGAAGCTTTCTGAAACGATCACCCTGCTGAAAGGAAGAATTGATCTCCGGCCTGTGCGGAATACCAGCCTGATCGAAATTCGCGTGTACAGTGAGAAGGCTGACGAGGCAGCCAAGATCGCCAACTCTGTCGCCGAATCTTACAAAACCCATCGGCTGGCGCAACGAACGCTATTGAGCCGAGGCGGGATCAAAGCGCTGGAAGAGAGGTTCCTGGAGCAGCAAGAAAAGGTCAAGAAGGCGCAGCAACGTGTGGATAAGCTGCGCGAAGAGCTGAACATGTCGGACGCGGCAGCGAGCAGCGATAACCCGTCGTCACTGATGACGGCCGATACGCTGCGCAGGCTCGAAGTTTTGCGCATTGAAAGCAAAACTGAGTATGTCCGTCAGGCGTCCATGGCGGAGCACCTCAAGTCCTTGGGGAAGGAACTTGGCCCGGAAGGCCTTGCCCAAGCGATACCGACCGCAGTCACGGACTCACTGCTAAATTCCTTGCTCGAACAACTGAGCGTGGCAGAGCAACGGCTGGTGATCCAGGAAAAGGAGTATGGTCCCCTACATGCAGAGGTCATCAAATGCAAGGCCATGACCGATGACCTTCACAAGAAGATCAAGAACAGGGTCGAGGGTATCATGCTCGGTTTGGAAACTCGGGTGTTCTCACTCAGTAACAGTCTCGACAATCTGGAAAAGGAAGTCGCGCTGGCTACGACCAACGACGTCGTCAGAGCCAATCAGACCAGGCCCTATTTCGAGGCCAAACGCAGTCTCGATGAACTTCAGCGTTTCCGCCAGATCCTCGACGTTAAGATCTCGGCCGAAAAGATCGACGTCGACCTGCCGAAGACTATGATGGTGGAAATCGTGGACAAAGCTGTTCCTAGCCTGCGTCCGGTGCGGCCCAACAAACCGCTCAATATCGCGCTGGGCATCATTATCGGCTTGGTGGTTGGTGTCGGTTTGGCCTTCTTCATCGAGTATCTCGACACAAGCGTGAAGACGATTGATGATGTCGAGCGCTCGCTACAATGTCCTGTGCTGGGCGTCATTCCTCAAAATGTTGGCTTGCTTGTGGAGGAGGGAGCGGAAAGTCCGCACGCGGAGGCATACCGTGTTTTGCGCACTAACCTCTTGTTCTCGCGCAAGGACGATAAGCTCAACACCATTGCCGTTGTGAGTGCGGGCGCTGGCGAAGGCAAATCGACCACCGTATTCAACCTCGCCGCGGTCTTCGCCCAGAGCGGGCAGCGGACCTTGATTGTGGACTCTGATCTGCGCCGGCCGACGTTGCACAAAATGATGCACGTGACCAATAACCTTGGGCTCACCAACTACCTGCTGAAACAGAACACGCTGGAAGAAGTTATACAAACTAGCAAGATGCCGACGCTGGATTTCCTGGCCAGCGGCAAGCTGCCCAGCAGTTCTTTAGGCATTCTCAGCTCCGCGCAGATGAAGGATCTGATCAGTGAGTTGAAGCAGCGCTACGATATTGTCTTCTTCGATTCACCGCCGATTATGGGCGTCAGCGACGCGTCGATCCTCGCCAGCGAAGTGGATATGACCATTCAAGTCATCCAGTACCGACGGTATCCTCAGCCGATGAACATCCGTGCCAAGCAGTTGATCGAAAAGGTCGGTGGCAACCTGGTGGGTATTGTGTTGAATAACATCAACATGTCTCAGGACGAGAGCTACTATTACTACAGCGGGTATTACCATGATAACTATTACCGCAGCGAGGAGTCCGAGTCGGCCACGCAGAAGGAGCCCGCAACCGGAGACCAGGCCAAACTGGACATCAAGCAGAAGTATTGATAGGGATTTGAATTAAATGAGTATCGAGAATGTCGGTAAGGGGTTGCGGCTTTGGGCTACAGTTTGTGGGTTTGTTCTGGGGGGGCTTTGCTTGACTGGATGTCGGTCACAGGCACCCAAACACCAATCCGCGAAGGCCCCGTCCAGCCTCACAGCCACCTCTGCTGCTAGCAGCGCAACGGTCAAGGGAGCCGTTGCGACTCCTGATTCCAAGCCGGTTTTGGTTTCGGGTATGTCCAGTAATGCCGGCCCTGAACCGGAAGTTTTCCGTGTCGGTGATTCGTTGACGATCGCCTTCATGGATACTCCGAATGTGATTCCGCCATTCGAAGGGAGGATTAAAGAAGACGGAACCATCACTCTGATCTTGAATCAGAGTTTCAAATCTGACGGCAAGACCCGGGGCGACCTGGAGAAGGACATTCGGGCGCGTTACGTCCCTGATTATTTCAAGCAAATGACGGTTACGGTGAAGCAGCAGGAAAACACCCGCTGGTTTTACGTAAATGGTGAAGTGAGGCAGCCCGCTCGGCAAATTTACACTAGCAGGATCACCGTGCTGAAAGCGATTGCCTCAGCCGGTGGTTTCACCGACTTTGCCAACAAGAAGAAGGTGAAACTAACGCGGTTGGATGGCCGCACTCAAACCGTCAATTGCCTTAAAGCGCTGGACAATCCTAGATTGGATCCGGAAGTCTATCCAGGCGACACCATCCATGTTCCGCGCCGGCTCTTGTAATGGTCCAGCTTAAGGTCCTGTCCGGGAATAAGGCGGGCACTATCTGGGTGGCCCGCCGTTTTCCTGTACGCATTGGACGCTCAGCCGCTGCCGACTTGCAGTTGGAGGAGAACGGCGTGTGGGACCAACATCTGCAACTCGATTTCAATCCTGCGGAGGGGATCGTCCTCAGTGCTTTGCCCAACGCGTTGGCTACCGTGAACGGACAGCCTGTGCACCAGACCGTTATGCGCAATGGGGATGCGATCGATATCGGCTCCCTGAGAATGCAATTCTGGCTTAGTGAGACCCGGCAGGTGGGGTTACGCTTCCGTGAAGGGCTTACCTGGGCGGGAATCGCGGTTGTTTCCCTGGGCCAGGTTGGTCTTATCTACTGGCTGCTTCACTGAAAGCGCAGCGATCTGCCTAATGCCGGAAGTGCCTTGTGCCGGTGAAGGCCATCGCCATGTTACGCTCGTCCGCGGCCGCAATCACTTCAACATCACGCACCGAGCCGCCCGGCTGAATGGCTGCCGTAGCGCCTGCCTCCGCTGCCGCGATCAAGCCGTCCGGAAACGGAAAGAACGCGTCGCTGCACACCGCGCTGCCCTTTAGCGAAAGACCTGCCTCGCCCGCCTTCCACACAGCAATCCGGCTTGCATCCACCCGGCTCATCTGGCCCGCCCCGATGCCCAGCGTCCGATCCTCGGCCGCATACACGATGGCGTTTGACTTCACGTGTTTCACAACGTGCCAGCCGAACACCATGGCTTGCAGCTCGGCCTCCGTTGGCCTCCGGCGACTGACGATTTTCAAACCGTCGGTGGTGGTGACCTTCACGTCGCGCTCTTGCCACAAAAACGAATCCGCCCCCACGCTGCGCACGTCCCACGGCTGCGCCGCAAGCGGGCTTTTCAAGACCTTAAGCAGGCGCAGGTTCTTCTTCTTTTGTAGCAGGCCCAGCGCCTCCGCGCTAAACTCGGGCGCGACGATAACCTCGCTGAAGATCTCCGATATAGCTTCTGCGCACGCTAGATCGAGTGTGCGGTTCACCGCAATGATGCCCCCGAATGGAGCCTGGCGATCCGTGGCCAACGCCTTGTCCCAAGCCTCGCGCAGGCTGGTTCCCTGGCCCATCCCGCACGGGTTGGTGTGCTTGAGAATGGCCAGCGTGGGGCGGGCGGCCGCAAACTCAGCGACAAGGTCCGCCGCCGCAGTCAAGTCCAAGATGTTGTTGTAAGATAGCTCCTTGCCGTGCAGCTGCTGGAAGTATTTGTGAAATCCGCCGTAAAGGGCGGCTTTTTGATGAGGGTTTTCACCGTAACGCAACGGCTGGGTCAGCGGTGCCTGGACGCGCAGCGCCGAGGGCACTGCAGCGACTGGGACTGGTGCGGCTTCGAAGGCCTGGGCCAAGTGCGCCGCTATAGCGGTGTCATAGGCTGACGTGCGCGCGAACACCTTGGCCGCCAGCTTGCGCCGCAGTTCCAGGGTCGTACCACCGGTCGCCTGGATATGTTCGCCGACCAGTTCATAATCAGCGGGGTCCACCACCACGGTCACGCTCTCGTGATTCTTGGCTGCGCTCCGCAGCATGGACGGGCCCCCGATGTCGATGTTCTCGATTGCTTCTTCCAAGCTCACGTTTGGCCGCGCCACGGTCTGTTCAAAGGGATACAGGTTCACGACCACGAGGTCGATTGGCTGGATGCCGTGCGTGCTCACGGCTGCTTCGTGGTCTGCCTTACCACGGACATAGAGCAGGCCCCCATGAACTTTGGGGTGCAGGGTCTTCACCCGGCCATCAAGCATTTCCGGGAAGCCGGTGTATGCGCTCAGGTCGGTGACGTTCAAGCCAGCTTCGCGTAGGGACTTGGCCGTGCCTCCGGTGGAAATCAATTCCACACCTGCCGCCGCCAGGACCCGCGCCAGCGGGACGAGTCCCACTTTATCGGAAACCGAAAGCAATGCGCGTCGAATTTGCTCCATAATCGGCCGCTACCTTCCTCCAGACACGCCCGACAAGTCAACTGGCAAATCCAACTCAAATCGAACACATCCGGCCAAACCGTCCTGCTTTCCCGCGAGGCCACCTTCACGTCTGATACGCGCGGAAAGCTGGGCCAAGCCTTTGCATTTACGCAAAGCCGGTGGTAGTGAGTGGCTCAGGGAAGAGTCTGACGCGCCAAATGCTCGGCGGTTCGGGCCATGGCTTGGTCAGTCATTCGGCTTACGCTGAAAGGTCGGAGCCGGAAGCTATAACGCTGTGCCTGGCAAGGAATAAGGTATTGTTCGTGCGGCCAGGCACCCCAACTGTCGTCGCCGCCTGCCCCCTGCTGCCTAAAGTCGAGATTCACCACAACAATGTCGCGCTCCGGTAGCTCAAACGGATGCTCAGCCAACTGTAAGTCGTCGGTGGTGTGGTGGAGCGCGTTCACGCTGAGCAGTGGTAGTCCGACGGCGAGCAAGCCGACGCCCTTTGTGTTTGCCAGCGCGACCCAACGGACGTCCACCTTGTTGCCGCTTTCCCCCGGTTCAACATAGTCGTTGAAGAACTGCTCGCTAACTGAACCTGAATAGAGACCGATGCGGGCGTCTTTGCGGTCGCAGTACGTTTCCTGTGGCCCGGGCCCAAGCCAGGCGATCCGATCAAACCCGGCAGGCATCACCATCTGCATGCCGAGGCGTGGCAGCTTTGGAAGGCCGGTCTTGCCCGGGATGAACTTCAAATCCACGACGATGTCGCCCGTTTTATGAATGGTGTAGGTGGTGTTCCATTCTGCTTCCACCTTGGGCAGGTGGCTGTTAATCTCCACGACCACCGAGGAGGCCTTCGCTTCGGCCCGGAAGCTTCTCACTTCGCCGCCTGCGTGCGCCTGTCGCCAGATGCCCTGAGACTTGGCCATGTCACGTCCGCGATCATTGTCCGTCGGGGCGCGCCAGAAATCGGGCCGCGGCGGTGATTCGATCAGCTCCGTCCCCTTAAACTTCAGCGAGTTTAGCGTGCCGGCTCGTTTGTCGAACGAGACGGTGAAATCCTTGCCGCTCACAGCGGCTTGCGCGCCGTCCTGGCTGAGGCGCAGGGCCGGCAGGGCTGCTGTGTCCAAAGCAGAAGCCGGCACCGCATCGGGCAGTCTGAATTGATCCCACGCGATCTCATGTTCCCGCTTCGCCCACAATTCGTCCTGCTTCAAGCGGAAGCTGACTTCGAGGAAGTACTCGGCGCCAGGCTCAGGCGCGAATGGTCTTACCGGGATGGCAAGTTGCGCCGTTGCCCGGGGTGCAAGGTCAGGGCCGGGAACTACGCCCTTCTGCAGTTCCTTGCCACCTCCCGTCAGGCGCCAGCGCACGACAGAAATGTCCTTCAAGTTGGTGAAATCGAACCAGTTCTTCACCTCTACCGTCCTCACGGATGCGTCGGGCAGCTTGCAGTGGACGTATTGGTAGATGTGCTTCACTTGGAGCAAACCCGGGTGCGGCTGGCGATCAGGCGTGACTAGGCCGTTGCACACGAAGTTCTGGTCGCTGGGAGTGCCGGGAGGGCCGAAGTCACCCCCGAACGCCCAGAAGGTTGGCTTGCCTTTCACCGGCTGGGAAACCGTGCGTGCGGCATTGCGTTTGATGGGTTGGCGCAGCCCCTGGTCCACCCAATCCCAGATAAACCCGCCCTGGAGGTAGGGCTTGCTGTAAAACAGGTCCCAATAGAGCCACATATTGCCGGAGCTGTTGCCCATGGCATGTGAGTATTCGCAGAGAATCAGCGGCCGGGCTCGCTTTGGCTCTGGTCCGAGGATGAAGTCACGCCCCCAGTCCCCGTCCACGCGCTCACCGTTGGCATACTGCTGGAGCAAGGACGGTTTGGGATACATCGGGCAGTAGATGTCGGTATTGCGTGCGAACCCGGCGCGCTCGTACTGCACCGGCCGGCTGGAATCACGCCCTTTGATCCAGTCGTAGGTGGCCATGAAGTTCGGCCCGTTGCCGGCCTCGTTGCCGAGTGACCAGATGATGATCGAGGGGTGGTTCTTGTCGCGCTCGACGGCACGGATCGTGCGGTTCAAGTGCGCCTCCTGCCATTCAGGGAAGTTGGCCAGCGATTCCTTGCCGTAACCCATACCGTGGCTTTCGATATTGGGTTCGTCCACCAGGTAGAGCCCGTAGCGGTCGCAGAGGTCATACCATGCCGTTTGGTTCGGGTAGTGCGAGGTTCGGACGGCGTTGATATTGTGCTGCTTCATCACACAGATATCGCGAATCATGCCCTCGACCGTGATTGCCTGACCTCGGTCAGGGTCGATTTCGTGCCGGTTCACGCCCTTGATCAGAATACGCTGGCCGTTGACCAGCAGGTTGCCGTCCTTGATCTCGACCTTGCGGAAGCCCACATTCACCGGGATCACTTCCAGCACCCGGTTCCTGTCATCCCTGAGCGTAAGTAGCAGCTTGTAGAGGCGCGGCGTCTCCGCTGTCCACTTGAGCGGGTTCGGCACTTGGGCAGTAATCGTCGCCGGGGTTCTGTCACCGGCCTCGGCGCGAAATTCCTGAGGACCGCCCACCCCCTTCACCTCGCGGCCGTCGGGGTCCAGCAACGCGGCTTCGAGAGAGCAGACCCTCGGTGACCGGGTGTAGTTGGTTAGCTCCAGGCTCACGCTTAGCGCCGCGTCGCAGTGTTGCGCATCTAGCACTGTCTTTACCTCAAAATCGCGGATATGAAGCTCTGGCGGCGACCAGAGATACGCGTCCCGGAAGATCCCGCTCAGGCGCCAGAAGTCCTGGTCCTCCAGGTATGAGCCGTCACACCAGCGGAAATTCTCGACCGCGAGCAAATTCTCCCCGGGCGCGAGAAACGGGGTGATGTCGAACTCTAACGGTGTGCGGGAGTCCTTGCCCATGCCGACCTTCTGGCCGTTCACCCAGATCTGGCAGAAGGAATTCACGCCGTCAAACGTAAGGAGCACGTGGCGACCTGACCACTCCTTGGGCACCGTGAAGGTGCGGCGGTACGAATTGACCGTGTTGTTCGGGTCATCCTCCGGCACGAAGGGCGGCTGCCAGGGTTTGGGCCACGGGTACGGGATGTTCACGTAAATCGGAATGCCGTAGCCCCGCATCTCGACATTTGCAGGCACGGGTATCGTCGTCCACGTCCGGTCGTTGAAACCGGGCTGCCAAAAGTCCGGCACGCGGGCGCTGTGGTTCTTGCTGTAGTAATACTTCCACTGGCCGTTGAGCGAGCGGTAGAAAGGGGACTTCACGCGCTCGGCATTCGACACGGGGCCGATCTTCAGCGCGGTCTTCGCGTCCGGGCAGATGACCATCGTGGCGTGCGGCGAAAGGTTGTTGATGCCGGTCAGACGCGGATTCTGCCAGTCCTTAAGCGATTCGCTCTGGGCGTAACCCTCCAAGGCAAGGATCAGGAGCGCCCCTGCAAGGCATTGACTCAATATATTGGTGGTGGCCATGAATCATTTGTTTAACCGAAAGGCCCGGAAGTTTGCAATCCCCATCCGTCGGCTTTCAGTCAGCCGAAGACGGCGTAATCGCCCCAAAGCACCGTGCTTCGGAACGGAGGACCAGCCGCGTTTCGGCCAGGAGACACAGCGCTACAAAACCTCTGCCAAATTCGAGTGCCAAATTCGAGTTGCCTGCCGGGCGCGGATTTCCGATACTTTGAGTGTGGCGCTCGAAATGAAGCAGTTAACGGGCGTCGATTCTGGTGGCGCGGTTAGCTCAGTGGTAGAGCACTTCCTTGACACGGAAGGGGTCAGAGGTTCAAACCCTCTATCGCGCACCATTCAATGTTTGCAAGGGTTTCGTTGAGACGTGCCGCTGGCCGATCCGGCGAAGGTTACCTCGGTGGGCTTCCTGATTTCCGATAAGCTGGAGGAGCTATTCCAACTGGAAGTGGCGTGGATCAAGGCATCGCCGGCCGCATGCGACTGAGCGGCGATCGTCTTAAGACCGTCGGGAGAGCAGCCGTTGGAGTCGCATCCGGTTGTAGCGCTGGGCGAGGATGCAGGGCAGATTGGCCAGTAGGCCGCAGCCAACCATGATGAGATCAGCCCACCACGGGTTCCAAAGGAAGAATACGGAGGCGCAGGCCAGGGCATACCAGTGACAAAGCTCGCCACGCCGGGTTTCGCGCACGAAGCGGCGCAGGTAATCGGGATGGGTGTCTGCCAGCCGGCCTTTGGCAAAGCCCCCGCCGAACCAGCGCGCTGCATCGGGCAGCCAGTCCTTCCAGTGTTTGATGCCCAGGATCCGTTCGTAGCAGCGTCCGCCCTGTTCCCAGGCGTGCGCAACGTCCGGATTGAACCAGGTCACCGGCATTCGTGTGAACGCCCAGGCCAGGCCAAGTTGGATCACGGGCCAGCCGGCGATGTTCAGCGTGATGACCCAGGCGATCGGGAGTTCAATCGGCACGAATCTCCCGTCCCTTCCACATGACGCGCCTGCCCGAGTGCGCCACTGACCAGGCGAACACAGCAAAGAAGAAAAGCAGCGGCAGGGGATACAGCAGTGCGCTAAACCAGCGAAATGCGCCGACCTGCCGGCTGAACCCACCTACTTGTGCAGCGTACAACAGGTAAATTGCGCCCCACCTAAGCCAGTCGCCGGTTACCAGCCCGCCCAGCGGCGCAAGCATCAGCCCGACTATCCACGCGATAATGAGCAACAGGGTGGCCCGAGCAGTCTGCCCGGCACCGGACGCAAAGCCCTTCGTCCATCCTCCGATCAGCTCCCGCAATCCGTTCGGATACATGCGGAATGAGAACAGGCCCTTGCCTGTCACACTGCGCGCCGGAAGCCCGGCCGCGCGAAATCGGGCGGCCAGCGAAGCATGCTCAAGGATCCGCCCCCGGACGGCTTCGTGCCCTCCCACGCGCCGGTAACTCTCCTGGTCCACCAGCAACATCTGTCCGAAAAGCCCGTGCGGCACCGTAGCGACGGTCATGTTGAGGTTGAAGAACATCGAGAGTTGCTCATACGGTTCCCGGACAGCATGGTACGGGCCGATCGAGAGCGCCCCGCCGCCGTAAGCCGAGATAGCCTTGCCCAGCCCGTCCGGCTCGAACCACGTATCAGCGTCGAGGAAGAGCAGCAGCTTTCCCTGAGCGGCCTGCGCGCCCTGGTGACAAGCCCAAGTCTTGCCACGCCAGCCGTCCGGCAGCGGTTGCGACGGAATCACCCTTGCGCCGAGCTGCCGGGCCAGTTCGGCGGTGCGGTCGGTCGAGTCGTCGTCCACGACGAGAATCTCGTGCGGCTTCACCGGCTGGGCGGCGAGGGACCGAAGCAGGGTGGGGAGATTGTGCTCTTCGTTGCGTGCGGGGATGATGATACTGAAGCTCGGCGGATGGCCCGGGGCGCTGGCCCAG
>Ga0114951_10003776_pt1 | contig 15390 bp, 13 predicted proteins | sample AM7aDNAmetaG_FD_88677 | JGI IMG/M metagenome (GOLD analysis project Ga0114951, IMG submission 88677) | Freshwater microbial communities from Finland to study Microbial Dark Matter (Phase II) - AM7a DNA metaG | ecosystem: Environmental > Aquatic > Freshwater > Lake | place: Finland: Lake Alinen...
GAAAGATGCTGGCCGGCACCTTGGCCATGAATGGCTGGGTGGAATGTATGATGACCGGCACGACCATGACATCCGCGCTCCTGGCTAATTCGAACGCCAGCGGATTAAAGGCCTGCAACCGTCCGCTCCTCGCTCGCGTGCCTTCGGGAAACACAAGCAGACTCTTCTTAGCCGCCAGCAATTGCCGGCAGGTCGCCAACGCCTGGGCAACCGCGCTGAGGCGTCCGGCGTCCACGCTCACCAGATCAAAGTGGCGCACCAGCAATGACTGCGTGTATTTCCGGGCATCCCTTGACTTGATCAGGACCCCCATGCGGGGCACAAGGCCCAGGAGCAGCAACGCGTCCATAAACCCGCGATGGTTAGCCACGAAGACCACCGGGCGCCGGGCCAGCACCAGCTCCAAGCCGCTGATTTCCACAATGCGATACAGCCCGAGCCCGGGCAGCCAGCGGCGAGTGAAGAACCTGAGGAAACCGCCCGTCAGCATCTGGATGAGCCGGTATTTCACCCGGGGAAAAGGCAGCAACGCAATCAGCAGCGGAGCGCAGCACAGCACAAAAACAGCTTTGCTCAGAAAATAGGTCGCATAGCCGAGCAAGAACAAAAGCACCGTCAGGGCGAAAGGACGGTCGCCGGGAGAATTCGCGCGCGAAGTAAGGTCCTGGCCCGGGATCATTTACCGGCACCCTCCGCTTTCTGCCTCAAGGCTTCAATGGCGTGCCGCTCGCAGCCCAACGCCGGCCGGCCGGCCAGCGCCGCGCGACAGACTTGAACGGCTTCTTCGCGACGGCCAAGCGCGAGCAGGCATTCCGCCGTCAGCCAGTCGTTTTGATAGAATCCCGGGTTGTCCTTCGCCGCTTGTTGCGCAAATGCGAGAGCCCTTGCCCCTTGCTTCTGTTTAGACGCCCGCCAGCCTTCGGCGAGTGCCTTTTGCGACATCTGATAACGTTGAAATGTGCCGTCAGCCATGATCGGATCCGCCGCCAGCGCACGCTCTGCGAGTTCTCGTTCCACGCGGTTCACATCGAAGGCCACAAACGGACCCAACTGATGCGGCGGCGTGGCGGCCCAGAAGAGGCCATCGGTCAAATCCATAATGACCGAATGCGTGGCGATGAGGGGATTAAGCGAGCTGCGATGGCCATTCCCGGCGAAACGGTCCCCTGGCAATTCCCGGTCTCTAAGGATTAGGGCGGATCGCGCGGCGTCGAGCGTGCCGGTGTTCCGTTGGAGCAACTCGGCCATCCGCGCGTAGCGGGGCAGCGAAGTGTCGGCCTGCAAATATTTCAGGTTGATTGGGTCATTGGTGAGTGCTGCGGTCATGTAATGATTCGCGCATACTGTGAAACCCGCGTCCGACGGTTCGCGGACGACCGTTTGCTCCGGCGTCTTCTCTACCACCACGAAATGTCCGTCCTGCCGGCTACCGACCAGAAACTGCGCCGACACAAAAACCCGATACCGCCGGATGATTGCGACCGCCTCCTTGATGTTCGAGGCGTGCTGCGCGAGATCGCGGGCAATGATACATGTCGGGGCCCCGGTGTCGGCGGGTAATTGTGACGGCGCGCCATTAACCGTGACGGCCAGCCCGGCACGATTCATGGCCGAGACACAGCCTGCCATGCCGGCCCACGCCAGGGAGATGAACGGGATGCCCTCGTCGGGTTCGCAAATGATGACCATGCGATCTTTGTCAAACACCGGCGCAGCCTCCCAGTCAAAGTTCCGCCCCAGCAACAAATGCCCGTCGCGCGTTACCGGCGCCCAGGCGCCAAAGGCCGTGCAGCCGCCGCGAATCAGGGGGCTGTTCATCAGCATGTAGGAAATATCCTGGGCGGCGTGGTAGTTCAGGATGCGATGGTAGAAGGGGCCTTCGCGGGGATGCGCGTCCGGGCAGCCTCGGCTCAAGCCAAAGACTTCCATCCGATAAGCCTCGGGAATGGCGTCGGAAAGGTGGCGGTTCTTGTAAGTGACCAGGAACTTCAGAATGAATTGGGTCCATCGAAACGGCGCAACCTGGTGCAGCAAATCGAGGACGGCGTCTTCCTGCCGGCAAATGTATTTCTCAGTCAGCACGCCATTGGCGTAGCCCATCTCAAAAGGCGTTCCGGTCAAATAAAGCACCGGCAAACCCTGGCGGCGCTCCAGCCAGTTACGACCCAGATAAACCCGTTCGCCCTGTACTCTTCCGACCTCATGGACCAGTGCCGGCGCTCGGGCCAGATCCGGGGGACGCGCCACCCAGCGGTGCATCAAACCCAGCATGGCCAGAAAGATGGCCAAAAGGAGCGCAACCAGAGATCCGGCAGCCCACGACAGCCGGCGCAGCCAGCGGCGAGGTTTGTTCACGGCAAGACTCATCGTATCGTCTCCGTCGGGATGCCATCCTTCAGGTTAAGTTCCACCAGCCGCAGGTGAAGCTGGTAGCGTTTCGATTTAACTTCCATTTCCGCAGGCATTTTCCGAGCGCTTCCAGCAAAGGCTCGATAGCCGCGCAGCCACGCGTGATATTCCGGCCGTGCCCCGCGCAAAACCTCCAGCTCCTGCCATTGCTGGCCGTCGGCGCTGAAGATATAACGCGCCACCGTTCCATCCTTATCCGGCACGGCTTCACAGACCAGCCGACCGTCAGGCAATCGGCCGGACGCAACAAAATCCGTCGGCGGGATGAATAGCCGGCGCACATCCTGCGCCACGAATTGACGGGTCCAGGACTCGCGGAACAAGGGAGTCACCTGAAGCGCCGCGCTGGAGCCGTCGCGGTTCACGCGCAAACCGGCCACGAGTCCAAGATTGCTTACAATCGCAAGGTGCCAGCCTTCGGTCGTTGAAGCTTCGAGAACACCATCGCACGTGAACTGTTTGCCTCCCACGGTGATCAGAGCGCGTTGCACCGAACGATACCGTTCCGGGAACAGGGTAGCGAGGGTCTGCCGCGCCGTCCGGCTCGCATCCTGCGCCGGAATTCCCGCCAGCGGTGTCGCCGCCGGGAGCCCGGCCAAGACGCAGCCGCCCAGCAGGCAAGCAAGCGCGAGGAAACCGACTCCGGCGCTTGGCGTTGGAATCAGCTTAAGCATTCAACGCGGCGCTTTTGATTTTGCAGCGGCTTGCAGGATATCCGCCAGGGCGAGGGGCGACTTCTGGTCAAAGGTCCGCGCCGGCAATGCGAGGTCGACGACTTGTTCACTGAAGCGGATATCCGTGAAGTCGCCGCCGGTTTCCCGCAGGATAATCCCGCGCGTCCCCCTCAGGTCCGCCGCCAAACGAACCTCGATGGCCTGCATCATTTTCCGCATCGTCGCGTTGCGCGGCACGAGTGTAATGACCGGGCCTTCGGGACTGGCGGCCAGCGTCACCGTGTACTCCCGGCTATCACTCGCATACCGGCCCTCCATCACGGCGGCGATCTGAGCGATTACGCTTTGCATCGCGCCGGCGAGTCCGGCGTCGAGCTTCTTCCACTTCTCGTCCATCCACTCAAACTGCGCTACCCCCGAGCCGTCTGACAACAAGATGGATTTGTAGGGGCTGCTGATCTCCCACCGGACGCGCCCCGGTTTTTCGAAGCAAAGGCAACCTTCCGACCGCAGCGGCTCGTTGAAGAGGGACAAATGCCGTTCCTGGACAAAGCGGGTGAACACCGTCCGTACTTTGGCCATTGCGCGGCTTACTTCCTCCAGAGAAAGCGCCGGCACGTTCGTTGGCTGTGCCATCGCCGGCAGCGCAACCAGCGCCCAGAAGATCAACAGCCAACCCCAGCTCCGCTGGCTACCGCAGAATTTTATCAAACTCCGTTTCATGATTTAGCCCCGTCCGAAACCAATTCATCGAGTCGGACGCAATGATAGCCTTCGGCCTGAAGCGTGTCCATGAGGGCCGTCACGGTAGCCGTCAATCGCGCAGCTGGCACGCCGCCATCGTGCAGCAGGAGAATCGCGCCGGGCTGCAATCCACGTCGCAGCCGCGCGACAACCCGGCCCGACCCGTCCGCCCGCAGATCCAGACTGCGCGCGGTGTATCCGGCAATACCCAGCCCAAGCCGGCGCGCGACGCGAAACACACGAGGGTTGGTCAAGCCCATCGGCGGCCGAAACCAGGCTGGAGTTCGCCCTGAAACCCGGAGGATCTCCTGCTGCGCCAGCACGAGGTCGGCTTCGAGCTTCTCCTCAGTGAGCAGGTTCGTCCAGAATTGGTGGCGGTGCGAATGGTTTTCTATGGCGTGTCCCTCGGCTGCGATCCGACGGCCCAGCTCCGACTGGCGGGCTATCCGCTCACCGACGCAGAAGAAAGTCGCGTGGATATTCCGGCGGGCCAGCAAATCAAGCAGTGCCGGAGTGCTATTAGGGTCGGGACCATCGTCGAAGGTTAGCGCGACGAGCTTTCGATCAGTCTGCACCCGGCACAGGCTTCTGCCGAAAAGCTGCCAATGTGGGAACGAAACTCCAAGGCCAAGACAGGCTCCAGAGCTTGTAAACAGCAAGGAGAGCCACAGCAGGCGCCAGGGGCCGGAACACAACACAACAATCAATGCCGCTCCCAGCAGCGTGGCGGCAACAACCGCATGGAAACGGGTCAGGCGCATACGCAGCACATGGCCCGGCAACCGCCAGGACTGAGGGTGTAAAGCAACACGTTGCGCGGGGGGGATGCCGCTGTCGGAGTTTCGCCCGAAGCTGGACGGCAGCTCGAGACCGGGATAACTCCGCGCACCAGGCCAACCGCTGTGAGGAAGCCAAAAGCCGAGGTGCTGTAGAACTCACCGCAGCCGTGCTTATAAGCGCAGAGCGGAATCGAACGCCCCGTCGCGGACGCGAGATAGTTTGCGACTTCAATATACAACTGGTCGAGCGGACGCCAGCCGTTAGCCCCGCATAGAATCAAATCCGTCTGCGAGAACGAAAGCCCGCTGCTCTCCAGGGTTTCACGAATCCACGCTGCCTCCAGCTTTGCATCGGCAACGGCGCCCGGCAAAACCGCGAACCGGCCCAATCGAATGGCCGTAACGTGTGCCAGCGGTTTCGGTGACTTGCGGGCATCGGCCAGCACAAACAACGCCGCGCCTTCACCGGGCAATGGCCTTTGTTTTGCCGGCATATTCCCGGCAAAGGGGCGCAGTGCGGAAGTGGAGGCGTCCCACCAACCCCGGCGCGCCCCGGTGGCCAGCACATAAGAGTTCAGTTCATCCGCGCCGCCGGCGAGCGCAAAGTCGGCATAGCCCCGGCCAATTTCCTGGGCGCTCTGCCACAGCGCCGCCTCAAAAGAAATCTCCTGATGCGTGGCGGTGGAGTTCAGCCCTTTCAATCCGAGTTCAATAGCCAGGTTCGAGGCACAGGCGTTATGAACCGAATTCGTGAAGCGGGTGGGCAGAGGCCCGCGTTCTTCATTGAGCAGCATGTTTTCCACGAACAGCGCGGTCTCGTTCAAACAACCCAGGCCAGTGCCGACGGTGATGCACGTGCGTTCCGCCGGCAACGCGGACAATCCCGGTGCCGTCAGACTCTGCCGGGCGGCCACGAGCAGCATCTGCTGCAGCCGGCCGAGCTTACGTCGCCGAGCCGGGGGAATCATCTCCGCGGCGCCAAACTCGCCACAGGCATAGGCCGGGATCGGCCCGCCTCGCAGCGGGGGGCGCAACTCCGTCACGACCGGCGTGGCGCCACCGGCCCGGAGCGTTCGCCCGATTTCTTCCACTGAATTCCCCGCGGCGCTCACCACGCCCGCGCCCACCACGGCGAGGCGAATGGGGATTGGCCGACTGGATTCAGAATTGAGAATGAAAATTTGACTCCCGGGGCGATCCGCCTCGCGTCGGCGCGGGCCGGAAGAATCCGGATGCGAAAAGACAAGCGCCGCGTTGTTTCCGCCGAAGCCGAACGAATTGCTGAGGATATGCTGAAGCGGAAGTTGGCGGGACTGGCGCACCGGCTCCAGCCCAATCTTCGGGTCGGGCGTGTTGAACCCGAGACTTGCTTGAATGGCCTGCTCCTGAAGCGACTGAACACATACGACGGCTTTGATCGCGCCGCTGGCAGCCAGCGTATGGCCGAAGAACCGCTTCACGGATGCAAACGGCGGCACCCGCTCCCCAAACAGACGCCGCAAAGCCTTCGCTTCCATGGCGTCATTGTCGGGGGTTCCTGTGCCGTGGGCGCTCACATAACTGATTTCGCCCGGCGACAAGCCGCCGCGATCCAGCGCCCGCCGCATTGCTGCCAGGGCGCCGTCACCTTCGGGATGCGGCGCAGTAGCATGGCTGGCGTCGCAACTCGCGCCCCAGCCCGACAGCCGGGCCAGAATATTTGCGCCGCGCGCCCGCGCTGCGGCTTCCGCTTCCAATACGAGCACCCCGGCACCTTCCCCCAGGCTGATGCCCGTGCGGGCGGCATCGAATGGCCGGCAGCCGTTGGGGTCCAGCAGGAGCAGCGAGCCAAAACCATTCAGTGTGAGGCGCGACAACGAATCCGCGCCGCCGGCAATCACGACGTCGGCTTCCCCGCTCTCAATCAACTCCGCCGCCGCCGCAATCGCCATCGCACCCGCTGAACAGGCCGTGGAAAGAGTGAGGCACGGGCCGCGCGCCCGGAGCTGGCGCGCGCACAATTCGGTGGCCGACGCACATTCATGAAAACGGAGCGGACCAAAGCGCTGCCGGTCTTCACGGAGCAGTTGGTGCAGGACTTTCTCCGTGCCCAACATGCCTGCCACGGTGGAGCCAAAGGCCAACCCCACGCGTTCGGGCGCTACCGAGCCAAGCCGCGGGCCAAGCCCCGCTTGTCGGACCGCTTCCTGCGTCGCAATCCACGCGAGCTTATCCGAGCGCGAGCCGCGCACTTTGCCAGCCAGGGCAGTCACATCTGCGCGCACCTGGCCAACCAGGTGCCGATCGTGACGCGGGGAGGCGAAGAGCGTCAGCGGCCCCAAACCGCTGCGGCCTGAGCGCAAAGCCTCCCACACCTCAGGCACACCGCACCCGGCGGCGGAAATGACGCCGAGACCGGTGACGACTGGGTGCCGGGACGACATGCCGCGGGTTCAGTTCTTGCGATTGGCGGCGACAAATTCGGCGAGGGTGCGCACCGTCGCAAATGCCTTTTGCGCGACGCTCATCTCCTCGATCAGGATACCGTAGTCGCGCTCCAGCATCGAAACGAGTTCGAGGCTGTCAATCGAGTCCAAACCCAGGCCCGTTCCAAAGATGGGCTCATCAGTTTTGATGTCCGCCGACTTAACGTCCTCGAGGCTTAACACCGAGATGATTTTGTCTTTTAGTTCGTCAATAAGAGCTTCCATAGATGTTTGCTTCAGCCGCGACTGGCGGCGAGGACAAGATCGCGCCCGATTTCGTTAAGCGTGCCCCCGGCAAGCGCGCGTTCGCGCGGGGCGCCCGACTTTCTGCCGAGCAACAGGGCGCACGCCTGCCAGGCGTTTTCGAGTGCCAGGTCCGGCGGAAGCAATGCGGCGGCATCCGTGGACACCGCTTCGCAGGCAACGCAGACGCATGACTTCGCCGCCCCCTCGCGCAGCCAGGCCGCCCCTTCATCGATTGCGGCGCGCGTGGATCCGCCAGCGGACATGAGGCACAGCATCGGGCCTTTGAACCGGTGACGGATGCAGATTTCGCCGATGACCGTGCTGGGCAGGGTGTAGGCGAACACGGTAGGCCTGGGCTGCCGAAGGAAGTCCAGGTCGCTGGTCAGGCAGCCGGCCGCGGTTTCCACGCAAACCCCCGTTTGCTCCAGATCTGGCGGATCCCAGGTTTCAAAACGCGCCCGGAGCAATTCCACCGCCATGAGTCCCAGCCGGCTCAGCCAGTCCATGCGGGCAAATCGCTGCGCCTCAGCCTCGAATAAGTGGGCCCAGCGGAGTTCCTCCAGTTCCCCGCGCCGCAGAGCCTCGCCGAGAGGCGCGGGCCACTTTGCCAGGCCAGCCAGATCATTGCCGGAACCCTCCGGGCCAAGCCAGCTTGCGGCTCTGACGACAATATCGCTCATACCTGATCTTGCCGAAGCACCAGTGCGGCGTTGGCGCCGCCGAAGCCGGAGTTGATTTTTAGCATACAGCGCAATCGGATGGCGGGCTGCGGCCGCAGGAGCATGGTTTGAGGCGCTACCGGATCGCGCTCGAGCAGACGCGGAGTGCCGGGCAACGTGCCGGAATGCGCTGCCAGCAGACACAGGATGGTTTCGAGAACCCCCGCTGCGCCCAACGTATGGCCCAGAATGCCTTTGCTCGAACTGCATGGCGGGACATTCTCGCCAAACACAGTGCGCAGGGCGAGCGATTCCATATTGTCATTGTATAGCGTGCCCGTGCCATGGGCATTGACGTAGTCAATCTCGCCGGTCGCCACGGCGGCCCGCTGAAACGCGCGGGTAATGGCCAGCACCAGGCCGGAGCCGTCGCGCGAAGGGCCGGTAAGATGGTTCGCGTCGTTGCTGCTGCCCCAGCCCGCGATGGTCCAGGCCGGCGACGGCAGCAGGTCGCGGCGAACCAACGCCACCGCGCCGGCGCCTTCGCCCAGGCTCAAGCCGGTGCGCCGGCTATCAAATGGGCGGCAGCCTTCGGCGTCGAGAGCCTTCAGTGAGCTGAACCCAGCCAGCACGAAGTGTGAAACCAAGTCCACGCCCGCGACCAGAACTACGTCCGCCAAGCCTCGCTCGATAAACGACGCCCCTTGCTGCAAAGCCAGCAGGCCGGAAACGCAAGCTGCGGAGACACATTGCACCGGGCCGCGCGCCTGATGCGCTGCCGCCAAGTCATCGGCGAGCAGCCGGGGCAGGATGTGGCGGTGGGCCGCTTTCGAACATGGCTGCCGGCCGAACACCCGTTCCATTGCCAGAATGTCGGCCTTGGTCGCGGACAACACCAGCGCGCGACGCCCCGGGGAGACAATCGGGAGATTTCGAGCCGCTTCCCGCAAAGCCGCGTCCGCCATCAGGAATGCGCGCGCGTCGGCATGCTCCGGGTCACGGGCGGCCAGCTGGGCGATAGTTTCCTCCGGCACCCAGCCGGCAATGGTGGTTTGGTAGCGCTGGCCCGCAAGCGTCGCTCGCGCGCGCAGGGCGCTGGAGTTGTCGCGCAACGCCAAGGCGAGCGGATCGAGGCCGGCCCCGGCAGCGCTGATGGCGCCGCACCCGGCGACGGCCGCGCGAGGCTGGCTTACGGCTGTTGCCAAAGCGGTTCCCATTGTTTGAGCAGTTCGACCATATACGGCGGCCAGTTCAACAGCAGCTCGCCGGCGGTATTGGTGAACACCTGCACGCTGCTCCCGGCGGCCAGCAGCACGGTTTCGCCCTGCCGATAGATTTTGTAGTCAAACTCCAGCTTGGCGCTCTCGGACTTGTATAGCCGGGCGGTCACTTCGAGCACGTCGGTCATGCGGGCGGGCACATAGTAGTCCAGGCGAAGCTGAACGATGGGCGCGGGAGTATTGTGCTCGAACATCACGCTGTAGTCCACGCCGTAGCGCCGACCAAACGCGCGCCGCGCCTCCTCGAAATAGCCGACGTAGTGCCCGTGCCACACGATATGCATCGCGTCCACTTCGCTAAAGCGCACGCGCAGGAGAGTTCGCTCCTCGAGGAACGGCCGGGGAACCGCATGCGTGTTCTGCAAGGTAATGCGTGAGTTTGGAGAAGGCATGGGATCAGCTCTTTTGTTCAGCGGAGGGCTCGGCCTCCCAGAAACCGTAGATGTTATACCATTGAAAGGGATACTGGCGGAGCACGGACTCCAGCCGCGCGGCGTATTGCCCGACGCACTCGCGCAGCGCCGCCGGATTCCGGCGCACGTCGTCGCGAGTGACGAACCGGGGCGGAAACGTGAAGAAGCGGTAGTGCCCGATGCGCTCGCGCACGGCAAAGACCTGAAAAATTGGCGCGCCGGTTACGGCGGCCAAATGATAAGCCCCGATGGGGAAACGCGCCTGGCCGCCGAGAAAGGGCGCGGTCAAGTCCGTCCCGCCGAACGCGCGGTCACCGTGCAGGCCCACCATTTCCCCGCGGCGCAGCGCCGCGATAATCGGCACGCTCCGCAGCGGATTCTCGTCAGCGGTCAGGATGCGGAACTGTTTGCCCTCCAGGGCGCGGTCAAAAAGGCGGCGGATGTGTTCCTGTTCTTTCTCCAGCACGACGAGATTAACCGGTATGCCAAATCGGCCCAGCAGGTGCCCGCCCATTTCCCAGCCGCCCACATGCGCGCCGAGCAGGATGATCCCCCTGCCCTGCTTGAGGTATTCCTGGAAGCGCTCCTCGCCTTCAAACGAGCAATGCATCGGGTGCCGACCCATTACGACTGCGAGCCGGTCGAGCAGCGTGACGCCGAAGGAAAAGAAATGGCGATAGACCAGCGGCGGCCACCGCCACCAGGGCTTCGGGCCCAGCACCCGCCGGAGGTAGTTCACGGACGCGCGGTAGGAACGCGGGCTGGCAAAGGTGAAGTACGCGGCCACGAACACCAGCCACACATAGGCCACGCGCAGCCCCAAAAATCGAATCAACTGCACGAAGAACCAGTTACCGAAATAGCCCCCGCGCGTGCGGCCGGTCCAGCGCGCCGGCGAAGCCGCCGTGGCGGTATTGCCGGCAGCGCTCGCGGTTTGCAGAATTGGCGGGGCAGCGTCAACCATACGGCGGCAACAAACCTACACTGCGTCGGGCGCCGGAGGTCGGGGAGGCAAAAGCGAACGTTGGGCCGGTTGAGATTGGAGCAGCGCGGTCACGCGGGCAATGTCCTCGAAGAGCGGGCGGTCATCGGCAAGCTGCGCCGAAACACCCCGGACCAATTTGTGGAGCTTGCGATAATCGCCGCCCATGATGGACTGCTTGCCCCCGCGCAAATCGGCCGCCTGAACGAGCGCAAGACTCTGAATGGCGAGAATCTTCCAGAGCTTCTCCGTCAACTGCCGCGTGAGCCGGGCAGAGATGCAGCCCATGCTGACCAAATCCTGGTTGTTGGCATTGGTAGGAATGGTCTGCACCGACGCCGGGGCGCTGAGCATTCGGCATTCCGCCGCCAGCGACGTGGCCAGCAGCTGGACCCCCATGAAACCCGAGTTCAAGCCGGGGTCGCCCCCAGAAAGCAGCGGCGGCAGACCCTGGCTGTAACGCCAGTTCACGAGGCGTTCGAGCTGGCGCTCGACCAGCAGCGCGGTCTTGGCGAGGCCAAGGCGGAGGTAGTCGCACACCATCGAAATCTGCTGCCCGTAGAAATTGCCGCAGTGAATGACGGACTGGGTTTCCGGGAAAACGAGCGGGTTGTCCGTCGAGGCGTTCAGTTCGCGGGCAACAACCGACTCGATGTGCCAGAGCGCCTCCTGAAACGCGCCCAGGATTTGCGGCGCGCAGCGGACGGAATAGGGATCTTGAATCTCCACTCCCGGCTCCGCCGGCTTGGCGCGGGAGCCCCACGCGTGCTCATCAATTTCGTGGCGGAACCCGGGATGCGTGCGCAGATGACGGGCCAGCCGGGCAGCCACGGCCGATTGCCCGCGAAATCCGCGCGCCTTGTGGACCTGCTCGCAAAGAACCTCGGGGGAAGCCCAGAGCACCTGGAATAAGCACGCGGTCAGCAGCTCCGACCAACTCAACAGCACGCCAGCCTCATGCGTGGGTAGCGCGCGCCAATTCGCCGGAATGGGTCTAAAAGGCGCTCAGAATGGGTCGTAACACCCGCGCCGCGATGGGTCTGCAGCGGCCACGCAATACCACCGCGTAGCGCCCGCGAAACCCGATCACCAGGTCGATAATGACGACCGCTTCCACACGTTCGTGCCTACCGACACATAGACGTAATTGGAGTCAACGCACAGCATGCCAGCCCCACGCCCCCACGTAGTGCTCGTGGCATTCGTCACCGTGCGCTGAGTCATCGCGAGCACCCCATTCAAATCAGCAAAACTCGGCAGGCTAGGCGCAGCCGACGCACGGATGAACCCCTGATCGCTGAACGGCATCGTGAACGAAAGCAGCATCCCCCGGTTAGTCACATACGTGTAATCGACGACAGCCGGCGGATACCCACCATCCCAGTTGGTTTGAGTGCGGACAAAGACGTTTGTGGATGGGTAGCTGCTCACGGCAGCTAGCCGGGTCCAATGCGGGGCAGTCAGACTGTGCGTGAACAACAAAATCGGCGGATTGGTGATGCCATTCGCAACAGTGATTAACACATTCGTGCCGGTCTCAATCCCAACCTGGTTGTTCCCGCTGGTGACGACGTTCGACGACCAGTTATAGGTCTGAATGTTCGTTATGACGATCGCCGAGCTGAGCGGAGAGCTGAGCGTCCAGATCTGATCGCCCAGCCAGCTCTGAGCCACGGTTTCAGACGTCGTATTCGTTCCAGACAGAAGCTCCCAAGTATGCGTCTGGTGCAGCGAATGCCCATTTAGCTCCACGTCCGTCCCAGCGCTCCACCAGGCCGTGCCACTGAAAACCGTGTCCACGTAGTGTTTTGAGGCTGCATCCGTGCCGATCGTCGGCTCACTGACCTGCAGCCGCTGGCTGATCATAGCATTCGTCCTACCAAACAAATCAGGCCGCACCAGATAATAGGCCGTGACGTTATCCAAACCGCCAGGCATCGGGATGGGCGTCACCTCAGGAATGCCATCCCCGCCGCCGCCGAGTCCGCTCCCACTGTAAAACGCCACCTTCACGCGCGTATTCGTTATCAACGCGGCATTACCATCAGCCCAATTAGTCCCGTTATAGCTGAAGAGCAGTTTCGGAGCCCCCAAATTCACCGTGTAGTCCACCCCGGCCAGGTTGGTGACCCAACCCATTATATTCGTAGCCCCAGACGCGATAGAGATGCTGTTGCTGCTCCACGCAATGCGCCGGAACGTGTTCAGCATCGCGTTAGTCTGTGCGTCCGCCAGCCCCGAGCTGAGCGCCGTCAGTGATGCCTGCCTTGCAACGTAACTCCCCGGCAAATTGAAGTTCGTCCTCCCAGCCACCGACGACAAAAGGAACCACTCACCAGCACCAAAATCATTGGTGAGTGGGTAATTCGTCATATTGATGCCATGGGCTGCCAGCCCAGATCCGAGCAATCCGATAAGCAATAGTTTCTTCATAAGCATTAACCCGCAGGCTCCAATGGGTCACCACCAGCGCCAGACAACGATTCACCACCAACCCCGGCCACCGACCCGCCAGCCGGCAGATCACCCAGCCGCGTCACGCTCGACGCCCCATAAGCCGGAACTCCGTAAAACTTCTCCGTAGGCTTAAGTATGTCGAAATCCGTCCGGTCCCCCGCCTCGTCAAAGTGCCGTTTATACGTCCCGTTCCCATTATCCGGATCAGCGATCGTTGCCCCTCGAGGAATCCCAAAGTCGGTCCAATACATCTGATACCGCCCCGGCAGCAGCCCCAGCAGCGTCACCCCGGCGATGGCATACCCAAAGTCGTTTTTGTCAGCCACCATGATCAAGCTCTGCCGCACCGGCACCCATTCACCCTCAGCCCATATTGGCCAGGCCGTCACCGTCGGCGTATCAGTCCACGGCCACGCCACAAACGGCGCGCTCAGACTCAGCACCGTCCGCGCCGGCACATCGTCAGTCGGCTTCGTCGGAAAAATGTAGATGCACTCGTTATCCGCCAGCGCCCGCGTCCCGGCACCCGAGTAGGACAGATCGTATTCACGCGTCTTGTCCAACAGGTTCACGTTATCCCGGATCAGCGCCGCCGCCCTATAAGACGGGTCTCCCAGGTAAGCCGAGTCGCCAAAATCCGTCTGCAGCAGCTCCACCGATATGTTCAGCGTGTAGATCAAGTGATCCCCCGTCCCAAAGTGGTCAAACCTGACAAACGTCCCCTGAAAACTCGCCTTCGTCCCCGTCATCGTATTCACCGTCCGCGCCAGCGCATACGAGTCAAAGAAGGCCTCCCCGTCCCACATCGCCAGATACCAGACATACGCCGGATTATTGAAAGGGTCCTCCGTCCCGGTGATCGTCCTGGTCCCGTCGTCCCCCAGCACCATGTGCAGCACCACCCCAGCCTGCGTCTCAATCGTCTGCTCTGCCAGGTCCCCCCACCCATACGACGAATCCAGGACTGCCGCCGTCGACGCATTCATGTGAATCCGATCCACCTTCTGGAACCACCCGCTGGAGAACGGCGCCCGGCTATCCGCGCAAGCCATATCCATCCTCCACTTCCGAATGTGAAACCTCCCCACCGGACCCGGATACAGCGACTCCGCCATGTTAATCCCGATGCACCGGCACTCCGAAGCGCTCGGATAATTCCCACCCCACAGCGAATCGTAAATCCCCTGGATAATGTCCGAATAGCTAATCCCCTCCGTCGTCCGCTCGATGTTCACCGGATTATCGCTCAGCGCATACCGGCTGAAATAGTCCCCCCCGGCAAACCCGCCCATCGGCACGCACCCAACCGCCTGCCGAAACCATGGCTCCGTAAAATCACTCGCCGGCGGCACCGCCGGATGCCTCCCGCGCCTCTGATGCGCCCGAGATTCAACGTGCCCATGCGCCCGCGACTCCTCGAACCCGATGCTCATGCCGCGTTCTCTTTAGCCCATTCCCGGCCCGTAATGCAGATATACTGCAAAGCCGCCGAGATCGTCAGCGTCATCGAAGCCCCAAACCCCGTGCCACCCGTCACCGCGTTTGGCGACCCCGGCGCGATCGTATAATCCCCCGCCGTCGTCACCGACACCCCCGTGATCGCTCCCGACCCACCCACGCTCGTCACCGTCAGTGTTGCCGCCGTGCCCGTGCCGCCCAGCACCGTCAACACGTCCGACACCGCGTAGCCCGTGCCCCCGGCCGCCACCGCCGCCGCGTCCACTGTCAGGCCGCTGGTCCCGTCACCCTTCACACCCGTGTTCAGGCACCGATCCACCGGCACCCTGGCTCCCGCCAGGAACCGCGGCGTGATAAATTGATGCTCCGTTATCGCCCCATACGTCGCGTTCCGGCTCTGGTCGCTGGCATCGTAAGAATCGTAATCCCACGTCTCACCCCCAATGTCCTCCGTAGTGATCGTGTCCCGCAGTTCGGGCTGCAACGCCACCGTCACATCCGAAGACCCATCCGAAGCCCCACCATCCGGCCGGCAAATCAGGTAGTTGAAGTGAAACGACTGCAAAGTCATCAGCCTGGTCGATTCGGCGGCAGCTCCACCCCCCACCTGCACCACATCCGCCCGCAACAACTGCCTCACCACCGCCGTGTGCTCCGCCGCCAGGCTCAGCGTGTCCACCCAGCCAATCGGGATATGATTCGCATCCGGCACCGGAGCCAGGTCCCACGGGTCAGTTGAAGCCCAGTCTGATAGGTAGGCCGCCGCCGTCGGGTCTGGCCCATACCGCACCACCGCCGTCGTCGGGCTTGCAGACGTATCTACC
>Ga0114951_10003777_pt1 | contig 15390 bp, 14 predicted proteins | sample AM7aDNAmetaG_FD_88677 | JGI IMG/M metagenome (GOLD analysis project Ga0114951, IMG submission 88677) | Freshwater microbial communities from Finland to study Microbial Dark Matter (Phase II) - AM7a DNA metaG | ecosystem: Environmental > Aquatic > Freshwater > Lake | place: Finland: Lake Alinen...
ATGATTCTGCGGGTATCCGGCGCGCTGGATCTGCAGCCATAGATCTTGCCTATACTGCCTGCGGACGCTTCGATGGCTTCTGGGAATACAAACTTTTTCCATGGGATTTTGCTGCTGGAGTTCTCCTTGTGCGGGAAGCTGGTGGAACAGTCACCAACTTTAGCGGAGAATGCGATGTTATTAAAGGACAAAGCATCATTGCTGGCAACAGCATAACCCATAAACTCCTTCTCGAAAAAGCATTAAAACACTTCACAGCATCATCGACGACATAAGTCGTTCCCTTCTGCATCTGAATTACAGAGGAATTTTTTACTATATTAAAGGTTAATGGTTTTTCATCATATCAAATTTGTCTCCATTTCCTGAACGGCTTAACCGTCAGGAGCAACAATTACATCATGCTTATTCATCAACGCACAATTCAACAAGAGGTGTCTCTCTGCGGTACCGGACTGCATACCGGCGAAAAATGCATGATTACTTTCAAACCTGCCCCTGTAAACTATGGTTACCGTTTTATTCGAACCGATATAGAAGACTGCCCCGAAATACCAGCTTTGATAGAAAATGTGGTTGATGTCTTGCGGGGGACAACGATTGGTCTCAACGGTGTAAAGGTTCATACAACCGAACATGTTCTTGGCGCTCTTTATGGTCTCCAGATCGATAATTGCCGCATTGACATGAGCGGCCCTGAACCTCCGGTCATGGACGGAAGCGCGCGCCCTTTTGCCGAAGTGCTCCTGAATGCAGGTTTTCAGGAACAGGAAGAGCCAAAAAATTACTTGGTCATTGATGAAACTATTGAATACCACGACTCTAAAAACAGCGTTGATATTGTAGCACTACCACTGGACAACTTCAGAATAACGGTCATGGTGGATTATAAAAATCCAGCCCTTGGCTCGCAGCACTCAGGGCTTTTTGACTTGGACAAGGAATTCTTCAAGGAATTTTCACCATCCAGAACTTTCTGTTTTCTCAGTGAAGTAGAAGCACTTGCAAACCAGGGTATTATCAAGGGCGGAGATGTGGACAACGCTATTGTCATTATCGATAAACGCATGGGAAAAGTTGAACTTGCCGACCTTGGAAAAAAACTTGGCATAGAAAGCGAAAATCTTCTCCTTGGTGCAAACGGTATTCTCAATAACAGAGAACTTCGCTTCATAAACGAGCCAGCACGCCATAAACTGCTCGATTTTCTCGGCGACATAGCCCTCTTGGGTATGCCCATAAAAGCGCAGTTACTTGCCGCACGACCAGGCCACGCATCAAATGTAGAATTCGTGAGGCTGCTCAAAAAATATGCGGACCGAAACAAGCTTGCCAGGCAGTACCAGCACGAGAAAAAAGCAGGTGTTATTTTTGATATCAACGCGATTCAAAACATCCTCCCGCACCGATATCCGTTCCTGTTGATCGACAAGATTGTTGAATTCAAACTTGATGAAAAAATTGTATCAATCAAAAATGTTACCATAAACGAACCGTTTTTCCAGGGTCACTTTCCAGGAAACCCTATCATGCCCGGCGTCCTCATCCTTGAAGCTATGGCACAGACAGGAGGCATCATGATGCTCAACGGCAACGATAACATCAAGGAGAGTGTCGTTTACTTTATGGGTATCGACAAGGCTCGCTTCCGAAAACCAGTGATTCCTGGAGACACACTTGTTATTGAAGCTACTATCACCAACAAGCGGAGAAATGTCTGCCAGTTTGACGCAAAAGCATACGTGCGGGGTGAACTTGTTTGCGAGGCATCCCTTATGGCAACCGTTGTGCAAAAAAACAAATAACCTTAAGCCATCAAACGCCCTGCTTTCAACCGCAAGGGCGTTTTTGAAACGACTTTCCACATTTCATTAACATCTTATCCACATTTTTTGCCCAACAAGGGCGCACCCATTAACGCTATTAAGTTATTATAAATAATAATCTTAGAATACAACTACATTATTATTTGCTCTTTTCAGTGAGAGTTATCAATATCTTGATGCAATAAAGAGCCTCATCCAAGGCTAAGAAAAAAAATAGCGTAACAAGGAGCATTTCCTGCAATAAAAATATGACGCATGTACGGCAATGCTTTCTCAAGCATTATAGCCCAATCCTTTATGAATCCTGTAGAACCTTATGCAGTACTGAAAAAAGGAGTAGAGCAGCATAACTGTAGAAAGGTATAAAAAGAACTCTTTCACGTGATAGAGTCTAAAAACAGGATGAGGCCAGACCATGGCAATAAACATCATAGAGACAAAGCCCACAGCCCATTTTCCCGGCCAAAGAGATGTTGTAACTACTGAATAGCGAAATTTTACATATCCTGCACCGATAAAAATCAGGACATCTCGGAGCACAGCAAAAAGCACAAACCATAAGGGAAGCTGACCAATCCAGAAAAAATAGAGGGCTACACTGGCCAGACAAAGTTTGTCCGCAAGAGGATCAATAATCTTCCCCATTTCGGAAACCTCGTTGGTCCATCTTGCCACCTGTCCGTCGAACCAGTCGGTCAGAACAGCCACAATCATAATAATAATTGCTATAGTAAGATAGCCAGTATGAAAGTAATAAAGAAACCAAGGGATCAATATTATTCTCAAAAAACTGAGCGAATTCGGCAAATTAAATATACGACCTTCCACAATTGTGAATTTTTTAATGAGTCAGATCCAGCTCTTTGTAAAACAAGCAATTACTTCTTTCGCTGCCCAAAACTACTTAATGACCATATCGGATGGCGAGGCGCTGACAAACTGAGACCAGCTCCTTCCTCCCTTTTTACCCTTCCTCACAGACAGGAACTGCTTCCGACTATCGCCCCTGAGTAAATCACACAGCGCAATACCAAGAGCATCGGTAACATCATAAGGTTTTGGCTCCGAGTTAAGACAAAGCATTCTTGCAACCATAAACGCAACCTGCTCCTTTCTTGCCGCCCCCACCCCTGTTATCGCCGATTTCACCTCGCGGGGCGCATATTCATGTAAGGGAAGGCATCGCCTCATTGCAAGCGCAATAACAGCACCCCGTACCTGCCCAAGCTTCAGTGCCGACTGCACATTTCTGCTTAAAAAAGCAGTTTCAAGAGCCACCCGTTCAGGCTGAAAGTCAACAATCACCTGCTCAAGCTCACGACATATCTCGCCGATTCGCTCCGGGTGACTTTTACCAGAATGAAGCCGGATAATACCGCATACCAGAACACAAAAACCTTGAGAGTCATGACGGATGACACCATAGCCGGTATTAAGACTTCCCGGATCAATCCCGAGAACAACCATACTCTACTCGTTTAAGCTGTTCATAGCACTTTCACTGATCTCCATATTACTGTAGACCACCTGCACATCATCATTACTCTCAAGCGCATCTATGAGCTTGATCACTTTCCGTGCATCATCTGCTTCAAGCACAATATAATTCTCCGGGACAAGATCAATCTTTGCATTCTCATAATCTATACCAGCCTCATCAAGTACTCTCTTTGCCGTTTCAAGATCCTTTATATCAGTTATGACAGTAAAATAGTTCTCATCATCGCCGTTAAGAGCTTCAAGACCAGCATCCAACAGCAGCTCCATCAGAAGATCCTCACTAGCAGCCGACCTGGATACTTCAAAGGAGCCCTTGCGCTGAAACATCCAGGCAACACTACCACTTTCACCTAACGAACCATTATTTCGACTCATAATGTGACGGAGATCAGCAACAGTCCGGTTACGATTGTCCGTTGCAGTCTCAATAATAAGAGCTATCCCTGCAGGACCATACCCTTCATAAGTAATCTCATCCCAGATGACACCCTCAAGCTCACCTGTTCCCTTCTTGACCGCACGCTGGATATTATCCATCGGCATGGAGTTGTCTCTTGCCGTATCAATGGCAAGCCTGAGACGAGGATTGCCGGATGGATCACCTCCACCCATTTTCGCGGCAATCGTAATCTCCTTGACCAGCTTGGTAAATAAACTGCCTCTTTTTTGATCAGTTACGGCTTTTTTTCTTTTGATGGTTGCCCATTTACTATGTCCTGACATAACAAAAACTGCTGAAATTATTATTCCTGAATCACCCTGCCTATGATAATAGATTTATTTTCTTTAAATAAAATCAAATCCAACTGCATTCGTGCAAGTTACTAACAAGAAAAAACAATGACAAACTTGATGATTGCCTATCAGGGAGAACCAGGAGCATACAGTGAAATCGCCGCGCTCAGGATCGGAAAGCCAGAACCGTTTGAATCCTTTGAAGAGGTATTTACGTCCGTTGAAAGCCGTAAGGTCACTTATGCGATAATTCCTATAGAAAACTCACTCGGCGGAAGTATCCATCAAAACTATGATCTTCTACTCCAGCATCCAGTCACTATTGTAGCCGAAACCTTTGTCAAGGTCGAACACTGTCTGCTCGGTATCCACGGGTCATCAATAGAAACGGCAGTGAAAGTCCTCTCGCACCCCCAGGCATTGGCTCAGTGCCGAAATTTTTTTGCCGCCCACAAGGGACTCAAAGCCGAGGTGGCTTATGACACTGCTGGCAGCGCAAAAATAATCGCCGCCGAAAAAGATCCAACAAAGCTTGCTATAGCATCAAAACGGGCTGGCGAACTCTATGGACTTGAAATACTGCGTGAAAACCTGGCCGATGAAGAGTGGAACATTACCCGGTTTTTCTGTATCACTCATGCCGTAAATCCTGAACCTCATTATCTACAGAAACTGACAAAAAAACTGGATACATCTCAGTATAAAACTTCCATTGCATTTGCGCTTCCCAACGAACAGGGATCGCTTTTCAAGGCACTGGCCACATTTGCTATGCGCAATATCGACCTCACAAAAATCGAATCGAGACCTTTCAGGAAAAAAGCGTTTGAGTACCTTTTTTATGTCGATTTTATCGGGCACCAGAACGACCCGAATATTATCAATGCTCTCAACCATCTCAGAGAATTCGCTACTATGGTCTATATACTCGGAAGTTATGGCGTTGTTGCAGAATGAACAAGAGACAACTTGATTTTTTCCATCATGATGAAATGGGAAAAGAAACATCCGTTGCTATGCCTGTGGGTGAAAAACCTTCGCTTTTCCTGATCGACGGCATGGCAATGGTTTACCGTGCCTTTTTTGCACTGCAACGGGCAGGGATGACAAGTCCTGACGGAATTCCAACCGGAGCAGTCTATGGATTTGCAACAGCTCTCCTGAAAATCTTTGAAACGTATAAGCCAAACTACCTGGCAGCAGTCTTTGACAGCAAGGAGAAAACGTTTCGACATGACCTTTATCCCGAATACAAAGCTAATCGTCCAGCGCCACCAGAAGATCTTATCATACAGCTCAATGCGGTGTTCGAATTGCTTGATGTCTTCAACATCCCGATAATCAAAACAGCAGGATATGAAGCTGATGATCTTATCGGTACTGCTTCAAACAAATTCGAAAAGACATGCCAAATCTACATTGTTACTCCAGATAAGGATCTTGCTCAGCTTGTCCACGACGGAGTAAAAATCCTCAAGCCGGGGAAAAACCAGAATGAGCTGGAGCTGCTTGGAAAAACTGAGATCGCTGAATACTTTGGAGTTCCTCCTGAACTCTTCACACAGTTTCTGACCCTGACTGGAGACACATCGGACAATATTCCTGGAGCCAAAGGAATCGGTCCAAAAACAGCATCTTCCTTGCTTTGCAAATACCATTCACTGCAAAATATCTATAACAATCTTGAGCATATTGCTCCGAAAACCCGGCAGAGTCTTGAAGAATTTCGATCTCGCCTCAATCTGGTAACAAAATTAGTCACCATACGCACCGATCTGAAGATTGACTTTACCCTGAATGATCTTGCCTGTGGATTGCCCGATCGGACAAAACTTATTCCGCTGCTGCAAAAACTCGGGTTTAAATCGATTGTGTCAAGAATACCGACTGTTTTCGAGGCTCTTTTGCAGAATCCTTACAAAGAAGAGCTGCCTAATACACTTCCGGTTCATCCACCCATGGAAGCAGAACTCTCACTCCGCTGGCCACAAAGTGGCGCTGAGTATACACTCGTTGACACGACAGAAAAGTTGATAAAACTGATAGCATCGCTGCAAGGAGGTTCGCGAATCGCTGTTGATACAGAAACAACTAGTCTTGATACCTTTGAAGCCGAACTGGCAGGTATCTCAATCTCTGTTGAAGCAGGGAAAGCCTATTTTATTTCTTTTTCGAAAAGTTCCATTGACAAAAAAAAGGCTTTGGAACTTCTCAGACCCCTGCTTGAAGATCCGGCACTTCCAAAAAGCGGCCAGAACCTCAAATACGATATCCTCGTCCTGAAAAAGTATGGCATAGAGCTTTCACCAGTTGGATTTGACACCATGCTCGCGAGCTATGTGCTCAACCCTGAAGAAAAACACAATCTTGATGACTTAGCTGCTCAGTATCTGGACTACCAGACAACGACCTTTGAAGAACTGGTCGGCACAGGAAAAGCGAAGCTGCATATTTTTGACATTGAACCTGAAAAACTCTCTGACTATGCTTGTCAGGATGCCGATCTTGCCCTTCAGCTTGAAAACGTGTTCCGTAAAAAGCTCGAAAAAGAAAAAGAGCTGCTCTGGCTCTGCGAAAATATAGAATTTCCGCTGGTATCCATTCTGGCTGCCATGGAGTATGCTGGTATAAGTATCGATGTGGCACATCTTGCAAAAACCTCTGCAACCGCTCAAAAAGAGCTTGAGCTTCTGACTGAAAAAATTTATGGAGCTGCGGGCTCTTCTTTCAACATCGATTCGCCAAAACAGCTTTCACATATCCTCTTCAACGTCCTTGGACTCCCAACAAGAAAAGCGACAAAAACAGGCTTTTCAACAAATTTTGAGGTGCTTGAGGAGCTTTCTGCCGCGCATCCCGTTGCCAGCGATCTCCTCGAATACCGGAGCCTTCAGAAACTCAAGGGCACCTATATCGACGCATTGCCTAAGATGGTCAATGCTGCAACCGGAAGAGTACATACGTCGTTCAACCAGTTTATTACAGCAACGGGCCGGCTCTCATCCTCCAATCCGAACCTGCAGAACATCCCTATTCGTACTCCTCTCGGCAAAGAGATCCGCCGGGCATTCATACCGTCATCACCCGACAAATGGTTGCTTTCGGCTGACTATTCGCAGATTGAACTGAGGATTGCTGCGGAAATATCGGGAGACATTCAGCTTATTGAAGCATTCCGCAACCATGAAGATATCCACACTGCCACAGCCAAGGTGATTTTTGGTCTTGATGAAATTACCAGCGATATGCGACGCAAGGCAAAAGAGGTGAATTTCGGGGTACTTTATGGTATCATGCCTTTCGGTCTCGCCAAACGACTCAATATCCCACAGAAAGAGGCCAAAATCATCATCGACACCTATAAAACCAAATACCCTGGCCTCTTCGAGGCATTGCAGAGCATTATCGAAACGGGGAAAAAAAACGGGTACGTCTCAACTCTTCTCGGACGGCGCCGGTACATCGCCGATCTCAACAGCCGGAATACAAATGTGCAGAAGGCTGCTGAAAGAGCCGCAATGAATACCCCGATTCAGGGAACAGCCGCCGACATTATAAAATGCGCCATGAACCTATGCAGTTCTCGCATGAGCGAAAAGCAGATGAACTCCGTCATGCTGCTGCAAGTTCATGACGAACTGCTCTTTGAAACCACTGACGATGAAAAAGAACCGCTTTCAATTATGATTGAGCACGCAATGATTGATGCTGCAATCACTTGTGGACTTAAAAATGTACCGGTCGAGGTTGATACAGGGATTGGAAAAAACTGGCTGGAAGCCCACTAATCATTGACTTATAGGGAAAATTTCCCTATACTCAGCTATGAGAAATTTTAGCCTTTCAGACAAAACAACCAAGATACAGCATGACTTCGCAAAATCGGTTTGTAACTCTGTCTGAAGACGGTATAATATTGTTAAACAATCTGACTACGAACCTTTCCACAATTGTTTTTGTTCTTCTTTTTATCTTTCTTCCCTGTTCGCCAGCAACTCTTCTGGCTGAAGAAAAACAGCCAACTAACACCCCAAAAAACGAAACTGCAGCAAAAACGGCTGAAGAACTCTTGGCAAGTACAGAACAGATGATTGAACAAATGATCATGAAGATAGACTTCCAGAAAGAAACTACTACAGAATCAAATGAACTTCCTGAAAACCCGAATCCAACGGCCTTTTTCACCAGTATACCCAATATTAAACCCCTCAGTGGATTAATTACCAGTTCATTCGGCGTTCGCCTCCATCCAGTCTTCAATGTTTCTCTTTTTCACTCAGGCATTGATATATCGGCATCCGAAGGAACAAAGGTACAGGCAACAGGTGACGGAATTGTTGCTTTTTCAGGATATGACAAAGGTTATGGACAACGAATAACCATCAATCACGGATACGGCTATAAAACCATCTATGCACATCTGTCAAAATCTCTTGTACGCCAAGGACAGAAAATTAAGCGAGGTGAAATCATTGCACTTTCTGGAAATACCGGCGTATCTACAGGTCCGCATCTACACTACGAAGTCCTGAAAGATAACATAAGAGTGGATCCAACAGCTTATTTCTTTAATGAAACTAACTCTGACAAGTTTATCACAATACAAAAAACTATGCCGGAACAGAGTAGCAATAATTCTTAACTGAAAAAACTCAACTAACGTAGTATGTACTGGAATTTAGACCTTGCCCGTTATATTGCAGATGCTCCATGGCCTGTAACAAAAGATGAGCTGATCAATTACGCTAACAGAACTGGAGCGCCTCAACAGGTTATTGAGAACCTGATAGATCTTCCAGAAAGTGATGAAATGTATGAAAGCCTTGATGAAATATGGCCTGATTACCCGACTGACGAAGACTTTGGCTACGGAGATGAAGAGCCATTGACATAGAACAAAACGGAATTCATATTTGGCAAAAGCGCTTGCTCTTATCGCCCTTTTACTGCTCTGTGCCTTCCCTGTTCATGGTAAACCTGACAGCAGAGATGAAAAGAGTTCTACTTTGCCTGCTTATGTAGGCAAAATTAACTTCGAGGGCAATACGTCAATCAGTGAGGAAGAACTTCGCCTGATCATAGTCACCACTGAAAATAGATCCTTGCTTGGGCTTGGCCTTTTCGGTGGCGCACGTAAACCTTTTAATTCGGAAGAGTTTGCCAAAGACATCTTCCTGATCAAAAAGCTCTATACCTATAAAGGATATTTTTTCGCCGACGTAGACACCACAATTGTCCGGAAAAATAACGGCAAAAAAGTTAATCTGAATATCCTGATCCATGAAAATCAACCATCAATAGTCGATGCACTTCATTACGAAGGACTTAACAATATTCCTGAAGAACTTAGAACAGAGTATCTAAGGAAAAAACGACTGAAGATCAATGATGTTTTTTCCGTAGAACGCCTTATCGAAGAAAGGGACCGAACCATCGCATTTTTCAGGGAATACGGTTTCGCTTTTTTTCACGAAGACAGTATTCGCATCAAGGTTGATACCGTAGGCACTCATGCCGGAATCCTGTTCAGGCTCAACCTTCCAGAAAGACTTAAATACGGCACAATTAATGCCGTAGTCGATAATTCACTGAAAAACAATACTGCTAAAGAAAAAAAATTTTCTCAGGAAGGCATTAATGGCCGAATTCTCGGAAAGCAGTGGATCTCACCAAATCTGATTACCTCATCTATCGAATTTCGCCCAGGAAACTTTACCCGCCAGACTCTCGAACAAAATACGTTACGGAATCTTGGCGCAACCAATGTTTTCTCGTCGATTTACATCACTCCAGACTCGGTGCGGGCTGGCAAACTCTATACAACCATCAACCTTGAAACAGCACCCAAGCACCAGATTGAACCAAAAATTCTTGTCGATAACCGTTACGGCCCCCTCTTTTTAGGAACTTCTCTGGCTTATGAAAACAAAAACCTCTTTGGTGGAGGTGAACAGTTCCTTACATCAACCGAATACGGCACACAGGCCAGTTCCAACAACAAACTGCTTGCAAATCTTGACGCTAATCAATATTCCAAGATAATTCCTTATGAATTCAGTCTAAAAAGCACTCTGATCATGCCGGTTCTGAAAAAAAACGGCAACTTCTATTCGACAACAATTGAATACGCAACCACAAAGCAGCCGGTGCTGCTCTCGAGTAAAAATGGCCTGATACGGGGAAGTTACAACGCCCGACTGAATCCATCATCGCGTCTGAATTTTGATTTTTTTGAAGTTGAATGGGTAAAGAAAGACTCTCTTAGAGGATTCAAACAGCTATTTAAAACCGATCTTGCCAAAAATATCGGCATAAACCCTTCCAATGAAGCTGCGGTTAACACGGGAATTGACAGTCTTCTTAACACTCATGTCAACCAGACATTCCGTCTTCGCTTCAACTCCACAAACCGTCAAAGCGTACTTCCGGAAAACACAATCTGGAACTACGACCTTCTTGTTGAAGAATCCGGAAGCCTTGCATGGCTTGTGGATAAATATATTGACACTAAAAAGTACAGCAATTTCACAGATAAAGACCCACAGATATTTGGCACCACCTATTCGCAATATATTAAACTTGAATCCGGAGCAAATTTCTCAAAAAACTTATCGCCACACAGCCAACTTGCCGGTAAATGGCATGCGGGATGGATGGCACCTTACGGAAAAGCGGACGCAACACCTGAAGAACGCCGTTTCTATGCGGGAGGAGCAAACAGCATGAGAGGCTGGCTTTTCAATACTCTCGGGCCCGGCAACAGTGTAAGCAAAGCTGCTGCTAATTTTGGCGCTGATATAAAGCTCGAACTCGGCCTGGAATATCGCATGAAATTTTTCAGATTCCTCAACCAGTCTTCAGGAGTAACCTTTTTTACTGATATTGGAAATATTTGGGACAGAACTGGCCCATACGCATTCAACATTGGTTCTCTAACGCGAGATTTCGCCTGGGATTCAGGAATAGGGCTTCGACTTGGCTCACCAATCGGTCCCTTCCGTTTTGATTTCGCCTATAAACTCCACGATCCGACAGAAGCAAACCCCTGGCGTATTTCAACATTGAGCCTAGGTAAATACACTTTCAATTTTGGAATTGGTGAAGCTTTTTAATTATTTGCCCAAATTAATTTTTTTTCACGATCAAGGACATATCTCAATGCCTGTACCATCCACACTACTTGCACCATCCATTCTTTCGGCCGACTTTACCCGCCTTAAAGACTCAATAGAAATAGCCACAAAAGCAAGCGCAGACTGGATGCACTGCGATATCATGGACGGAAACTTTGTTCCCAATATTACTTTTGGGCCATTTGTTGTACAGGCTATTGCTGCATGTACTCCGATGATTATTGACACGCATCTGATGATTGCAGATCCAGACCGTTACATCGAGGATTTTGTCAAAGCAGGTTCGCATCAGATTACCGTTCATCAGGAAGCCTGCCCGCATCTGCACCGCACCATTCAGTTTATTAAGAGCCTCGGCGCAAAAGCTGGCGTGTCAATCAATCCAGGAACCCCATTATCGACGCTCGAATCGATTCTGCCGGATCTTGATCTCGTTCTGCTGATGTCGGTTAACCCCGGTTTTGGTGGACAGAAGTTTATTCCCTCTTCAATTGGTAAAATTTTGCAGCTTCATAACATACGCCTGAAGGTAAATCCAAAGATGGTTATCGCCGTTGACGGAGGCATAACCGAAGAGAATGCCCAGGATCTGGTAACAGCTGGAGCTGATGCGCTGATTGCAGGCACAGCATTCTTTAAATCGGCAGATCCGGCACGCACTGCGGCTAAAATCAGGGCTTTGACCAGATAATTTCGTGAAGCTCGGGGCTCGTATGCAGTCCCTCTCCTATCAGCACAGCATCAAATGATGCCCGCTCAATAAGTGCAATGTCCATGGCTGTTTTCATGCCGCTTTCAGCTACAGCGACAACAGCCGAAGGAATCAGGGGGCGAAGTGCAACCGAAGCATGAAGATCAACCGAAAAATCTTTCAGATTGCGGTTGTTGATCCCGATAATTGCTGCGCCTTTTTCAATGGCAATAGCAAGCTCATGACCGTCATGCACTTCCACAAGCGCATACAGGCCAAGAGCATCAGCAAGCTGCAGATAATCTCCAAGTTGGGTTGGATCGAGCGCGGCCACAATCAGCAGAATGGCATCAGCGCCAATCAGGCGTGACTCAAATATCTGTAACTCATCAATAATAAAATCTTTGCGCAGGACTGGCAACGGAAATGAGCGGCTCACCTGTTGAAGATAGTCGATGGAGCCCTGAAAAAAAAGACGATCAGTAAGCACTGAAAAGGCTGCAGCGCCAAGTTCAGCATAACCATGGGCCATGGTGACTGGATCGAAATCCTGAACGATAAGACCTCGCGAGGGAGATGCTTTTTTAATCTCGGCGATAAGTCGCAACCCTCCACCTCTTCGAGCGATTGCTGCACCAAAGTCACGTGTCGCCTCCAGAGAACTCTGCAGCTCCTGATAACGCTGCGCGGGTTTCTCCCTTTCAAGCTCCGCCACCTCACGCTTTTTCTCCTCTAAAATCCTGGCAAGATAGGTCATGGCAGGTCAGTCAGCGGCAGCAAGTTCACGAAGCTCATCTTCGAGCTCAACAATCTGAAGGATATTATCAAGAAACCAGGGATCAATGCCGGTTGACTGATGCACCTCATCAATGGTAGCACCTGCCTGGAAAGCATAACGGAGATAAAACACCCGGTCGGCTTTCGGTATCTTGATTTTTTCGAGAATGTCCTCTTTAGCAAACTTTTTCTGTTGCGGAGTCATATCAAGAACATTCATAACATCCTTGCCGTCTGAACCAAGCCCGGCACGACCAATCTCAAGACCACGAAGCGATTTCTGCAACGCTTCCCTGAAGTTTCGGCCAAAGGCCATCACCTCACCAACTGACTTCATCTGCACACCAAGACGAGCATCAACATTCTTGAACTTTTCAAAATCCCACCGCGGAATCTTGACGACACAATAGTCAATAGCTGGCTCAAAACTGGCTGGCGTTGTTTTTGTAATGTCATTAATAATCTCATCAAGCCTGTATCCAACAGCAAGTTTTGCTGCAACTTTGGCGATCGGAAAACCGGTTGCCTTTGAAGCCAACGCTGAACTGCGCGATACGCGGGGATTCATTTCAATAACCACAATACGGCCATCAAGAGGATTAATGGCAAACTGGATATTGCTGCCACCTGTCTCAACACCAATCTCGCGAATAATTCTTATCGAGGCATCACGAAGTTCCTGATACTGGCGGTCAGTAAGTGTCTGGGCTGGCGCTACGGTAATGCTGTCGCCAGTATGCACACCCATTGGATCGACATTCTCAATAGAGCAGACGATAATAACGTTATCAGCCAGATCACGGATAACCTCAAGTTCATACTCCTTCCAACCGATCAGGCACTCCTCAACAAGTACTTCACTGATAGGACTTTCCGTCAGACCTCTCCGCACGGCTTCATAATAGTCTGCTTTCGACTGGGCAAAACCACCACCTGTCCCGCCAAGAGTAAAGGAGGGACGAATAACAAGCGGCAGGCCGATCTCTTCAAGCGCCTCTTTCGCCTCTTTTTCGTTGCGAACAAAAAAACCTTTCGCCATTTCAAGGCCGATTTTTTTCATGGCATCACTGAAAAACTCACGATTTTCAGCTTTTCTGATTGCACGAAGTTTTGCGCCGATCAGTTCAACGCCGTTGCGTTCAAGAATGCCTGACTCGGCAAGACTGACGGCAATATTCAGGGCTGTCTGGCCACCCATGGTTGGCAGTAAGGCATCAGGTTTTTCACGTTCGATAATTTTCTGTACATACTCCGGAGTAATCGGCTCAATATAGGTCGCATCAGCAAACTCTATATCAGTCATAATGGTCGCCGGATTGCTGTTGACCAGCACAACACGGTAACCATCCTCCTTGAGAGCACGACACGCCTGGGTACCGGAATAATCAAATTCACAGGCCTGACCGATCACGATAGGACCGGCACCAATCACTAAAATCGACTTTATATCTTCCCGCTTTGGCACGTTTTTTTCGGGTTTAAGACTTGGTAAGCTTTACGAAAAGTAATGTACAAAATATTTAACGAGTTTTGTCCGCCCATGCGGTGGCAAACTACTCGACCACACGGATCTGCTCCTGGTGAAACCCTCCCGACTCCCGTCTCAACCATGCGGTAACCTCCTTTGGTCGCCCATTTATCAATGCTATGATCAGCAACGTATGACCCGCACGAGCAAAATCAACGTCATGAAGTGAAGGAATTGCTGGAGAATTGATATGAGAATGATAGGAGCCAATAATATCGAAACCATGTCTTGCTGCCTCCCGTTCTATATCAAGATAATCCTGATGAGAGATCTCAAAACCCTGCTCTTTGCCAAAATAGAGACAGTTTCGACAGGGGGCCACCTCATAAACAATGTTTTCTATATTTCCCTTGTGATCTTTTTGCCTTATTCCAACAAGCAGACCGCAACATTCGTAGGGCAACTCCCGAAAAGCCTGCTCCTGAATAATTTCGAATTTACGCCGGAATAGTTTCATATTGAAAGCCCCTTGGTACCAATGTCTGTACGGTAATATGCACCTTCAAAGCTGATTTTTTCAACAATACTATAAGCATGGTCAATGCTCTCCTTTAGGGTCTGACCAAGTGCTGTAACCGAAAAAACCCTTCCACCGGCAGTAACAAGCTGCCCGCCTTCGCAGGCCGTTCCAGCATGAAACACCATACAATCCTCCATCTCAGCAATATCATCGGAAAGAGAAATCGTCTTGCCAGTTTCATAATGGTCGGGATAACCGCCAGAAGCAATCACAACCGTAGCCGCCGATTTCCGGTGCATCTCAAACGATACCTCATCAAGCGTTCCATCAACACTGGCCTGAAGGGCGGCAATAAAGTCACTTTTTAACAGAGGAAGCACCACCTGAGTTTCAGGATCACCCAATCGTGCATTGTACTCAACAACGAAAGGCTCTCCGCCGTCGATCATCAGTCCGACATACAAAAAACCGGTATACGGAAAACCCTCTTCAGCCATGCCTTTCAAAGTAGGCTTGATAATCCGCTCCTCTACTTTCTGCATCACCTCCGGGGTAACAATCGGTGCAGGGCAGTATGCTCCCATGCCACCGGTATTCTTGCCGGTATCTCCGTCACCGATACGCTTGTGGTCCTGGGCTGGCAGAAAAAGACGATAGCGGGTTCCGTCAGTCAAAGCAAAGACACTTGCCTCCTGACCCTGAAGAAACTCCTCGATGACCACCTCATTTCCAGCATCACC
>Ga0114951_10003780_pt1 | contig 15372 bp, 15 predicted proteins | sample AM7aDNAmetaG_FD_88677 | JGI IMG/M metagenome (GOLD analysis project Ga0114951, IMG submission 88677) | Freshwater microbial communities from Finland to study Microbial Dark Matter (Phase II) - AM7a DNA metaG | ecosystem: Environmental > Aquatic > Freshwater > Lake | place: Finland: Lake Alinen...
CCCGGAAATCGCCGGGCGCAAAGTCGTAGTGATCGGGATGCCGGTGTGGGGATTCAATCCCCCCTCCGCCGTGCGCACGTGGCTCAAGCGAACCACCTTCTCCGGCTGCAAAGTCTGCGCCTTCGCCACGATGGACGGGAGCGGCGCCGATCGCACGCTGGCCAAAGTCGCCGAAGTCATCGGCTCGCCCTTGGCCGCCACGCTGCCGCTGCTCAAACCGAAGGGGGATGATCCCGCGCTTGAGGCGAAGCTGAAAGAGTTTGCGCGGCAGGTGCCGCGCTGAGAAGAGGCGCGTGCCCTGTGGCACGGAGGACAAGGGGTCAGGCTGTTTTTCGCGTTTGAAAAGATGCCTGACCCCTTTTCCTCAGCCACCCTCCCCTCCAGCATCGCCCTCATTCTTCAAGCGCGCTGGGACCCGTTCGACAAGCCCAAGGCGAACAGCGCGCTCCACCACGGACGCGAGTTTGACAGTGTTCGGAAGGTCGGCTACAATCAACCCATCATTGAGCGTGAAGCCATGCTGAAAAGGCTGTGCTAGATGGGGGACTGGCGGTACCCTAGCAAACCTGCAACCCGCCTTAGCAGGGTCGATGCCTTTCAGAGATTCGCGCACTCTGTGACGCTGCCATGTCCGGTGGTGTTGAAGGTCGGGTCCCATGCAATAGGGGCTCGTGAACCGGGTCAGATCCGGAAGGAAGCATCCCTAAACGAGTTACCCTATGTGCCGTGGGGTCGCCTGGCCGGAGCCAATCGCCATGTCGGTTAGCAGAGTGTAGAACCGAGGGAAGGTGCACGGCCTTTTCAGCATTGCTTCACTCCTTTGTTTCAACTGCGGCGAACGATGTCATACCTTGTGCTTGCGCGGAAATACCGCCCCATAGCCTTCGATGCTTTCGTCGGCCAGGATGTCATTGCGGAGACCCTCCGCAACGCCATCTCGGCGGACCGCGTGGCGCACGCCTACCTCTTCTGCGGCCCGCGCGGCGTCGGCAAAACCTCCATGGCGCGCGTCTTCGCCAAGGCGCTCAACTGCGAAAAAGGCCCCACCCCCAAACCCTGCGGCAAGTGCGAACGCTGCCTCTCCATCGCGTCCGGGCAGGATGTGGATGTGATCGAGATCGACGGCGCGTCCAATCGCGGCATTGACGAGGTGCGCGAGATCCGCCAGAACGCCCGCTATGCCGCCACACACAGCCGGTTCAAAATCTACTACATCGACGAAGTGCACATGCTCACCGAGCCCGCCTTCAACGCGCTGCTCAAGACGCTGGAGGAGCCGCCACCCCACGTCAAGTTCATCTTCGCAACGACCGCCGCGGCAAAACTGCCCGAGACGATCCTCTCCCGCGTGCAGCGCTTCGATTTCCACCGGATTTCCAACGCGGATATCACCCGCAAACTCAAGGAAATCTGCAAGGCGGAGAAGCTCAAGGTGCCCGACGAGGTGCTGGCTCTGACGGCGCGCCGGGCCCGGGGCAGCATGCGCGACAGCCTGAGCCTGCTCGATCAGATCCTCTCCTTCTGCGGCGACGAGCCCGACCTGGACGCCGTGGCGGGGCTGCTGGGCACACTGGGAGATGAGGAGATGGCGCGCCTGTTCGGCATGGTTCGCGCCAGGGATGCGGCCGGGCTGCTGAAGCTGACCGACGAATTGCTGTCGCGCGGAATGGATGTGGGGGAACTGATTCAGCAGTTGATCGGCTTCGCGCGCGACCTGCTCGTGGCGCGGCTCTGCGGGGCGGATTCCGACCTGCTGGATCGCGCGCCCGAGGGGGCCGCTGCGATGGCGGCGCTGGCGAAGGAGATGTCGCCGGAGCATCTGCTGTACGTGGCGGAGGTGCTTCAGTCCGCGATGCGCCGTGTGAAGGAGGGACAGGATGAGCGCGTGGTGCTGGAGATGTCCCTGGTGAAACTCTCCCAGGCCGAAGGACTCGCCCCCGTCGGAGAACTGATCGAACGCCTCGCCGCGCTGGAAGAGACGCTGGACGCCTCTCCTTCCGCCGCGCGCGCCGTTCCGTCCGTGGTTCGGCAGGACAATCTGCACTACGCCGCGCCGGCAACTCGCGCCGCCCCGCCCCAGCCGCCGATGGATGGTCAGCCGCCGGAGCCCGCCGCGACGGACGTTCAGCCCATTTCAAACTCCGATGAATTCTGGCCCCGACTGCTCAGCACGGTGCAGGAGAGGCACATCGCGCTTTACATGTACTTGGCGCAAGGGAGCCTGGGGCCGATCACCGCGAGCGACGTGACGATTTTCTTCGCGGCGGACCGCCCCACCGCGCGCAAGGAGCTCGAAACCCCGGACAATCGCAGGCAATTGCAGGCGATCGTCAGCGCGCTGCTGGGCCGGCCGGTGCAATTGCGGCTCACCTCCGCGGCTCCTGCCGCACCGGGATCCCCCGCGCCCAGGCAGACCCCCGCGGGCGGCAAGCCAGCCTCCGATGACCCGAACGTGCAGGAGGTAATGCGGCGATTCAAGGGGCAGATTGTCTCGTAACGGCACAACCCGGGGCTCAGTTGACGGGGCACTCCCGCCAAGTTGTGACACACCGGATTTGCCGCTGCACCTGCAGTCACCCCAGGCGGCCTCCCTGTGGCATACCGGTTGCGCGTGTTGCAGGACGCCGTCACCCTCATATGATATAATCCCGCCAGTTATGATGCGTTTCATCCGAGGGAGGAGTTCGCATGGCGAAGAATTTCGGCGGCGGAATGGGAATGTTCCGCGACCTGCAGAAGCAGGCTGAAGGGATGCAGAAGCGGATGCTGGACCTTCAGAACGACTTGAAGCAACGAGTGTATGAAGGCACGGCGGGCGGCGGCGCCGTGACGGTCCACGTCAATGGGCAGCGGGAAATCCTCGGCGTCAAGCTGGCTCCCGAAGTGGTGGACCCAGACGAAAAGGAGATGCTCGAGGACATGATCACCGCCGCCGTATCGCAGGCGATGAAGAAGGCGTCCGAGGCCTCCTCCGAAGCGATGTCGAAACTGACCGGCGGCATGTCGCTGCCGGGTCTCATGTAAACATGGAAAAGGAGTCCGGGGAAAAGGGGGCAGGCTCCTTTTCGTCCGTTTCAAAAGGTGCCTGACCCCTTTTCCCCATGTCAGCGGAGCAACTATGGCACAGGAAGGTTACACGGAGTCCATGAAGCGCCTCACCGAGGCGTTCGGCAAAATGCCGGGCATCGGGCAGCGCTCGGCGGAGCGGTTGACGTACTACGTCATGCGCTCCTCGAAAGAGGAGATGCTCGCGCTGGCCCAGGCCGTCCGCGACGTCAAGGAGATCGTGCGCAATTGCCGTGAATGCCACATGATCACCGAGAGCGAGTTGTGCGGCATTTGCTCGGACACGCGGCGGGATCACGGACTGATCTGCGTCGTGGAGGAGCCGAAGGACCTCTTCGCCGTGGAGATGACCGCGCAGTACCGCGGGCTGTACCACGTGCTGCTGGGGCGCATCGCGCCGCTGGAGGATGTCGGACCGGAATCGCTGACCCTGGCGTCGCTGGTCGAGCGCGTCCGGCGCGGCGGAGTGCGCGAGGTGATCCTGGCGACCAACCCGAATCTGGAGGGAGACGGCACGGCGCTGCACGTCGCCCGCGAACTGGCCCCGCTGGGGGTCAAGGTGACTCGACTCGCCCGGGGCCTGGCCACGGGAAGCCACATCGAACACGCCAACCCTGCCATCCTGTCGGAAGCGCTGAGCAACCGGCGGGAACTCTGATGCCCCGGAGAGCATGATGGGACGCATGGAATTCAGCATGCAGCCGCGGATGGAACAGCGGCTGAAGATGGCCCCGCAGATCATCCAGTCCATCGAAATTCTGCAACTCCCCCTCCTGGCCTTGCAGGAGCGGATTCAGCAGGAGCAACTCGAAAACCCCCTGCTCGACCTCGAAGAGACTCCCGAGTTGGAAGAGTTGCCGCGCCCCGCGCTCACCAAAGCGGAAACCGCCGAGGTGAAGGATGAGTTCACGCGCGTCGAGGCGATCAGCGAGGATTATCACGACTATTTCTCGCAGACCACCCCCCGCCGCAACTACGACGACCGCGACGAGAAGATGGAGGCGATCCAGAACACACCGGGGCCGCTCCCGTCGTTGCGCGACCACTTGATGGAGCAGATCCAGTTCCTGGAGATGACGCCGCGCCAGCGGGAACTCTGCGAGGCGGTCATCAACAACGTCGACCGGGACGGACGGCTCTCGTTCAGCGTCGAGGAGGTCGCGGAATCACTGGACCGCCCGGCGCTGCCTGCGGAGGTGAAGCAGGCGCTGGAAGTTGTGCAGCGGCTCGACCCCGCCGGGATCGCCGCGCGCGACCTCAAGGAATGCCTCCTGTTGCAGATGGACTCCCACGATCCCAACTACCAGCTCGAAAGCCGCATCGTGATGAACCACCTACCGGACATCGAGGCGGGCCGGTTCCCGAAGATCGCCAAGGAAACGGGGGCCGACCTGGAAGCGGTCAAGCGCGCCGTGGCGGCCATCTGCATGCTGCACCCGGCTCCCGGACGGCTCTACGACAACGAGGTGGTCCCCACCATCGTCCCGGACGTGCACGTCGACAAGGTCGATGAGCACTACGAGGTGCGGCTGGACGATTCCTCCCTGCCCCGGCTGCGCATCAGCCAGCAGTACCGCGATATGCTCTCCGAGCAGACCTCCGACGCGGCCACTCGCGGTTTTCTGCAGAAGAAAATGGAGTCCGCGCGCTGGCTGATCGACGCGATTCAGCAGCGGCGCAAGACGATCCTCAAGGTCAGCACGGCCTTGGTGGAGGCGCAGCGCGACTTCTTCGACGAAGGGGTTTCCCACCTGAAGCCGCTGAAAATGCAGGAGATCGCGGACAAGGTGGGCGTTCACGTGGCCACCGTCAGCCGCGCGATCCGCCAGAAGTACATGCAGACCCCGCGCGGGTTGTTCGCCATGAAGTTCTTTTTCACCGGCGGGACGGCGTCCAGCGAGGGAGAGATGCAGACCTGGGACGCCGTGCGGCAGAAGATCAGCGGCGTGGTCGCCGCCGAGGACAAAAACAACCCGCTCAGCGACGATGATATTGTGAAGAAGTTGGAGGCGGAGGGGACGCACATCGCGCGCCGGACGGTCACCAAGTATCGCAAGGCGCTGAGGATACCATCCTCAAGACAGAGAAGGTCCTACTAGAGCCGGTTTCACAACTTGACGTGTAGCGCGGACTATCAAGTCCGCGGCAATGAATTCGCGGGTTTGATAACCCGCGCTGCAGTTGTGAAACCAGTTCCAGCCTGCCGACAAGGAAGCCCCCCTGCGCGCGAAGGAAGCTTCTTTCGTAGGGGCAAGGCATGCCTTGCCCAGCAATTCGCAGGTCAAGCCGGGGGCGACGCTTCGGTGGAGTGGGGGCGCAGCAGGCGCCGCAGCGAGAGGTCTTTCCGCAACTTCCAGGTGATCACATCGCGCAGCAGCTCCGCATCATCCTCGCTGGGAGGCGGAGTCTCCTGCGCGTGGAATTCCCCCCCGCGCAGTTCGCCGATAACCTCGGAACCCCAGTAAACAAGATCGCCCCGGCAGGTCAGGGGCACGTTCCCCGACTCGCTCAATATGGCGTCCAGAAGTTCGCGATCTCGCATGACCCAGCTTCCCCGGTTGCAGCCAAAGAGGCGTCCAATCATCTGCGACGATTGTCCCCCACGCGGCGGAAAAAGTAAATCGGGCGAGGTGCCAGACAACGGCTAGGGGAATTGCCCGGTGTCCGCTCGGGAAGAACGGCATACGGAGTCACCATTCAACCTCCAATGCTCAACTCTTCTTTGACTTCGGGCATAACGTTGAATATACTGATACTTTCCCGCCGAGGGTGCGGGTGCGTGCCAGAAGCGACGCATCGTGTTTGGGAGGTTACTTTTACAATGCCAAAGATCGTCTTAGCCTACTCGGGCGGCCTCGACACGTCGGTGGCCGTTCATTGGCTCCGCAAGGAGAAGGGGTTCACCGTTGTCGCGTTCTGCGCCGACCTGGGGCAGGCGCCCGACCTGGCGCTGACGAAGAAGCGCGCCATGGCCACCGGCGCCGTCGAATTTCTCGCGGAAGACCTCCGCGAGCGCTTCGTGCACGAATATGTCTTCCCGGCCATTCAGGCCAACGCGATCTACGAGAACGGTTACCCGCTGAATACCGCCCTGGGACGGCCGCTGATCGCCCAGGAACTCGCCCGCGTGGCCATCGAAAAAGGCTGCGAGTTCGTCGCCCACGGCTGCACAGCCAAGGGGAACGACCAGGTGCGCTTCGAAGCGGGTCTGGCGGCGCTCGAGCCGCAGTTGAAGGTGGTCGCCCCGCTGCGGGAGTGGAAGTTCAAAAGCCGCGAGGAAGAGGTGGATTACGCCCTGGCCAACAAGATCGAAGTGCCGGTCAAACGGGACAAGCCGTACTCCATCGACATCAACCTCTGGGGTGCGAGCATCGAGTGCGGCGAGTTGGAGGATCCCTGGCAGGCGCCGCCCGAGGATACCCACCTGATGACGGTTCCCGCGGAGAAGGCGCCGGACAAGGCCGTGGAAATCGAGGTCGAGTTTGAGCAGGGCATCCCGGTCAAACTGAACAAGAAGGCGCTCGGCGGGGTGAAGCTGATCGAAGCCATGAACAAGCTCGCGGGCGAGCATGCCATCGGGCGCGTGGATGTCATCGAGAACCGCGTGATCGGCATCAAGTCGCGCGAGGTCTACGAGGCCCCCGCGGCCACCGTGCTGCTGACGGCGCACAAGGCGCTGGAAGAGATGACGCTGAGCCGCGAAGTGCTCCGCCAGAAGAGCATCCTGAGCCAGGCCTACAGCGACATCATTTACTCCGGCCAATGGTTCACCGACCTGCGCGATGCGCTCGACGCGTTCATCCGGGTGACGCAGAAGTACGTCACCGGCACGCTGCGCATGCGCCTGTACAAAGGGCAGTGCGTGGTGGTCGGCCGGCGCTCCCCCTGCTCGCTGTACGACAAGAGCCTGGCGACATACGGCTCCGGCGACGCCTTCAACCATGAGGCGGCGAAGGGGTTCCTGGATATTTACAATCTCGGCATCAAAGCGCAGGGGCTGCGCCGGAAACGCAGCCTGTCGTCCGAAGTAGGCAAGTAAAGGCTTCTCCACCGTGCGGCTAAATCGAGAGACTTCAAATCGCCTCCCTCGCAGAGGCGTGGATTGCAACGAGAGCGGGAATACGAAATGAAGTGCGCCATCCTCTCCATCGGCAGCGAGTTGATGGAGGGACGCATCGCGGACACCAACGCCGCGTGGCTCTCGGAACGCCTGACGGAACTGGGGTTCGAAGTTGCGCGCCACATCGCCGTGGGTGATCGTCGAGCGGACATTCTGACGGCACTGCGCGACCTGGAGAAGGTCGCGTCCGTGACGATTGTCACCGGCGGGCTCGGCCCCACGCCGGATGATCCCACGCGCGAAGTGTTCGCCCAATTCTCGGGCTGCGCCCTCTTGGAGCGCCCGGAAGCGGTGCGGAGCATCCGCGAGCTTTTCGCGCGCCGTGGAATCGTGCCGCCGGACTCCAACTTCGTCCAGGCCCTCATCCCCGAGGGGGCCGACTACCTCCACAACCCCACCGGCACAGCGCCCGGGTTCGCCCTGAACCACGGCGGTTGCCGATTTTTCACCCTGCCGGGGGTTCCATCCGAGATGAAGGTGATGTTTAATGAATCGGTGGGGCCGGCTCTGCGGGCACTGAGCGACCGCGTCATCCTCGTTCGCTCCCTGCACACGCTGGGCATGTCCGAGGCGCTGATCGGGGAGCTGCTCGCCGAGATGATGGCCGAAGGGCACTCCCCCGCCGTGGCGACCCAGGCGTCGGAAGGGATGATCACCGTGCGCATCACGGCCGATGAGGCCACCGAGGCGACCGCGCGGGAGAAGTTGGCGGCGACGGAGCGCGAGATACGCGCGAAGCTCGGAGAGGTCGTCTACGCCGCGGATGGCCTGACGCTGGGATGGGCCGTGGCCGAACTGCTGGAGAAGCGCGCGCTGACCCTCGCAGTGGCCGAATCCTGCACCGGCGGGGAAATCGCCGCCCGGCTCACCGACGTGCCGGGCATCAGCCGCTTCTTCCTGGAAGGGGCGGTGACGTACAGCAACGCCTCCAAGACCGCGCGGCTGGGCGTGCCGGCGGACCTGATTCAACGCCATGGAGCGGTGAGCGCCGAAACGGCCGAGGCGATGGCGGCGGGCATGCGGCGCAGTTTCGGGGCCGATGTGGCGCTGAGCGCCACGGGGATCGCCGGACCCGCGGGCGGCTCCAAGGAGAAGCCGGTGGGGTTGGTCTACATCGGCATCGCGGATGCCTCGGGAACGCGCTCGGAGCGCGTGATGGCCTTCGGAACGCGGGAGCAGATCAAGGTGCGCGCCGCCAAACGGGCGCTGAATATACTGCGGTTGCATTTGGAAAAGATGGGTTGAACCGATGGGTGAGAACGCAGAAGACGGCAAAATCCGCATCCGCTGCACCGGGTGCGGCAAGAAAGTGAAATTCTCGGCAGGCCTGCCGGGTCAGACCTACCGCTGCCCGAGTTGCCATACCACGATCATCGCCCCGATTGACGGGCAGTCGGAAGCGCCGGAGCAGGCGGAACAGCCCACCCCGCGCCCCTTCCGGCGTCCCTCCCCCCCGCCCGCCGCCGCGCCGCGCCGTCCGCAGCCCGCCGCAGAGGAGGAGTCTTCCGCGCTGGAGCGCTTCAACTCCTTCATGCTCAAGGAAACGCAGCGTCTGGCCTCGGCAGCGAATGAACTGCTCCTGCCGTCGGAAGAGACCCCGCCGCAACTGGCGGCCCGGCTCATCGAATTGCGGCATATCAAGGCGGTGCACATCAAGGAGTATGCCTACGCGGTGCTGAAGGATTTGGACCGCGCCATCGCGGAGTTGAAGGAGAGCCCCGCCGCCGAGACGGACACCATGCGGCGGAAGATACAGAAGCTGCTGCTGGAGCGCAGAAACTTCCTGATCTACCTGCACGTCATTTACGAGCTTCGGCCGGCTGCGTCCGCCAAGCCAGATACTCGCGGAAGCGCAGCGGCACAGCCCACCACGCCTTCGCAACCAGCGCCGAAAACGCCTCCAGGCACTCCGTCCGGCGTCCCAGCGCCTGGTGGCAAAGCCCCTGGAAATACTTCGTCATCGGCAAACTGAACCCCGGCTCCGCGCCCGCAACCAGCCGTTCGAGCGCCTCGGTGGGGAACCCCAGCCCGTAGAGGATCATTCCCTCCAGGCGCTTCACCTCCGGGCTGTTCCCCTCGTCCGGCTGGCCCGCTTCGGTGAACAAGCGGCAGGCCTCGGCCAGTTCGTAGGCCGCCGCGCCGAACTCCTCCGCATCCCTCAATCCCTGAGCCAGTTCCAGGCGCGCCTGCGCCGACTTGGGATCTTCCGCCACCGCGCGCCGCGCGGCCTCCAGCGCGCCGCGCCGGCTTTCATCGAGAATGCGCGCCGCCGCGGGGTGGCCGGGGTGCATCTCCAGAATCTCCTGCGCGTGGTCCCCCGCGCGGAGGAAATCCGCCTCCTTCATCGCGCCCGCCGCGCGCCAGAGCGCCCAGCCAACCCGCGCCCTGTCCAGCAGCGGCACAGCGCCATCCGCCTTCTCGTAGTGGACATCCCGCCCCTGAAGCTCGCGCTCGATCAGCATCAGCAGCCGCGCCATGAAGTAGTCGGAATCCGGCAGATTGGCGGGGTCCAGTTTCAGCGGAGCGGAAGCCTCCCCATCCTCCCAGTCGTTCAGGAGCGCCAGACCCCGCGCGAGGTCGTTTTCCGGGCTCAGGCTCAGCACGCGGGCGAACTCGCCGCGCGCGGCGGCGTGGTCCGCGCGGTCGAACTGCACGCGCCCTGCCATGAGGTGAAACGCGGGGCTGTCCGGGCGCGCATCCAGCGCTCTTTGCAGCGGAGGAAGCGCCTCGTCGAACTGCCCCATCTCCGTCAGCACAACGGCGAGGTGCAGGTTCGCCACGGCATGCTCCGGCGACAGGCGAACCGCCTCCGTCAGGCACTCCAGCGCCTGCTCCGGCCTGTGCGCAGCCTCCAATTCAACCGCCCTGCGCACCAGCCCATCGACCGCTTCAACGCCCTGTTCCTGCGTCTCCAAGAACGCCTCCGATCGAAAGTTATTTCTCAAATATTGGCGAAGGCGGGGACACCCTGTCTGACTCCGGCCATGGGTTCAGTACGTTGAGGCTCTTCCCCGTCGATACGCTATCAGTACCAGCAGGGTTTGTCAAAAGAGTGCCTTCTTTGAGTTTCGCTGAGACCTCCGGCGGCAGTCCGGTCAGTTCCGTCCAGTAGACTACGTATCGCGTCCTGTCTTTGCTCAAACGGATGACGCCGAAAAGGTCCCCAGACTCCAAGTACGCACGGGTCGGACTGCAGCCCACGAATGTTGTCCACGAGGCGCTGTTCACTTGTCCAAGCGCGTTCGCCTTTTTCAGAAAGTCCTCTGCGGAAACGTGCCGGATACTGGTCCCCGCACAACCGGCCAGGGAGATGCACGACAGAATGAACCCAACCACTGCGCAGGACACACCTGCGATAATTACGGTCCATTTTCTCATGCGAGCCACATGACTCTCCTTGAGGTTGCGCTATAGCTCAAACACAATCCCCGCATACCCCGCGGCGCGCCGGTGCTCGCAGTTTCAACTGTCGACAAATTGTCGACAGTCCAACCCCGTCCTCGGTTTTCATGCGGACTTTCATCCTGAACCAGTTCCGCCTCCCGCTATTTCTCAAACACAAGCCCCGCATACCCCACAGCGCGGTCCGGCTCTTCTTCACCCATCACATCCGCGCTGGTGATGTACTCCAGCAGACGCCCGCGCCGGGCGCCGAGGGCGCGCGCGGCGGCCACGGCGGCGGCGAGCGCCCCCGCGCCGCAGGCGTTGTGATGCTCCTCCGCCTCCGGCACGATCTGCTCCGCCCTCAAATCCAGCGCAAGCTGAATGACGCGTTGGTCGTTCGCGCGCATCCACGGCATCGCCTCGGCGGGCTCGCCGCGGAACGTAAGCCCGTACCCCATCCCGTAGTGAGTCAGGTCCGTGCTGGCAACGGCCACCACGGCTGTTTTCTCGCGCGCCATCACGGCGGCCACGACCTCCCCCACACGCGCCGCCTCGGCGGTCGGCGGGACGGCGATCGGCAGAATGGTCGCCTGGGGGGAGAGCGACTGGATAAATGGAATCTGCACTTCGATGGAATGCTCCCCCTCGTGCGCGGCGGCGGATGAGAGGATCACTCCCCCCGATTCCTCCAGGATGGCGGCGGCGAGCGCTTCGTTGACCCCCACCGCTCCGAGCGGGCTGCTCCATGCCCCCGAGGGGAAGAGCGAGGGCCCGCGCACGCCGTGATGGTGGACCGCGCCGAAGAGGATGTACGTCGCCGGGGCCGCGCGTTCGGCGAGCGAAACGAAGACCTTGGCGGCCGTCGGGCCGGAGAAGACCCAGCCGGCATGCGGAACCGCCCCCCCCACCAGCGCCCCGAGGTCCGAGGGAGACTTATAGCCGCCGACCGCTTCCCGGACGGCGCGCGTGAGTTGCGCGGCGGAGCCTTCGTAGAACTGCCCCGCCACCACGGGCCGGCGGAGTGCCTTCTGCTTCATCCCTGCCTCCCCGCCTCCGCGGGCGCCGGTGCGGCGGCGTCGGCAAAGTCCCCCATCGCCAGCAAGGCCTGAATGTGGATCACGAGCGCGACGCCGAGGAAAACATAGCCGCTGTTGCCGGAGAAACCATGCCCAGCGATGACGGCGGCTGTTCCGTACAGGATAAGGATCGCCTGCGAGAGGCTCAGCGCCACGGCGCGCTTCCTGAGCCCGAGCCGCAGGAATCCCAAGGCCGGCCAGAGGAGAACCTCCGGGCGCAGCGCGGGGCCGGGCGCGCCATCGTCGTCGCTCGGCGGCGGCTCGATTCCCAGCAGCTCCGCACGGCTGTTGTTCTGGGCCTGCTGTTGGAGCAGTTTCATCGCGCGCTCGCGCCCGTCGCGGGAGGCCAGCCGGCATTCCCTGAATCGCCCCAGGACGCGCTTGAGCGATTCCCGCTCATACAGGCACAACGCCTGCGCGAGGAACTGGAGCGCTGATGTGGAGGGCCGGTCGGGGGATTTTCCTCCGCCGAGGGAGAGGCACATGGCGTTCACGTCATCGCGGGTTTTATCGCAAGCCGCCTGCCAGGCGTTTTCGAGATTCTCCGCATCCTGCGGTCCCAGCGTGAGCAGCGCCGCGAGGCTGAGATAGCCCTCGTTGCCGCGGAGAATGCGCCGCGTGGCGAGTTTCGCGTCCTTCGGGGAAGCGCCCGTCGCGCGCGCCGCCGCGGCGGCAATTTCCCCCTTTCCCGGCATCGCCATGAGCATCGGGCCGTGAAAATGCTCGACGACCGAGGCAATGACCCAGCGAACCACGTACATGGCAATGAGCAGGCCGGCGAGTTGGACGGCGATGACGGCCAGCGAGGGGAAGGAGACCACCAGGATCGCGCCGCCGAACGCCAGCACGCTCCAGCCGAAAGTGTAAAGCACCCGCCGGAGGAGGCGCGACGAGGGCTCCACGATGCACTGCCCCATGGCGAGCAACAGCAGGACTGCAAGGAGTTCAACCGCGTGCTGCATAAAGCTCTTGACCTTTCTCTTCAGGTGCGGCCACCGAGCGCACCAAGGTGGCGCGGGTTATCCAACCCGCGAATATTATGCGTTTCTTCCGCTTCCCTCTTTCCCGCGCTTGCGGCGCGGGACGCGGACTTGATAGTCCGCGCTACTTACGGCTTCGCCTCAGCGCATGCGCAGGTCGCCGCCGCGGACGATGCCGCGCAGTTCCATGCGCAACTCCTCGGGGCTGTCGGCCGCCGCCAGCGCTTCCTCCTCGGTCACGACCCCCTCGTCGATCATCTGCTTCAGCGACTGCCCGAAAGTCTGCGTCCCGAAGTAGGCTCCGTCCCTGAGCGCACCGGGAATCTGGCGCGTCTTCCCCTGCTGCAGCAGCTCGCGCACCGTGGGGGTGCCGATGAGCACCTCCACCGCGGGCATGCGCCCCGCCCCCGCGCGCAGCCGCAGCAACCGCAGGCTAATCGCCCCTTCAAGCACCATCGCCAGTTGCATCCGGATGAGTTCCTGCAAATGCGGCGGGAAATAGCCCATGATGCGTTCGACCGTCTGCACGGCGTTGACGGTGTGCAGCGTGCTCAGGACGAGGTGCCCCGTCTCGGCGGCGTTGATGGACGCCTCCATCGTCTCTCGGTCGCGCATTTCGCCGATCAGGATCACATCCGGACTCTGGCGCACGCAATGCTTGAGGCCGGAGGCGAAGGATTGCGTATCGAGGCCGATTTCCCGCTGCTCGATCATGGAGAGCTTGTCCTCGTGGACGAACTCGATCGGGTCCTCGATGGTGACGACGTGCTTGCGGAAGTTCGTGTTGATGTAATCCACCATTGCGGCGAGGCAGGTGGACTTGCCGCTGCCGGCGACCCCGGTGACCAGCACCAGCCCGCGCTGGCGCGCGCAGAGTTTCTTGAGCTGCTCGACGGGGAGGTGGAGGTCGTCCAGCGAGGGAATCTTGCGCGGGATATGGCGGAACACGAAGCCCGCGAGCGCGCGCTGCCGGAAGGCGTTGACGCGGAACCGCCCCACGCCGGCGAGTTCATACGCAGCGTCCGCCTCGCCATCGTTGTCAAAAGCGGCGCGGTCGCGCTGGTCGAGAACGGAGCCGAGGAGGCGCGTCATATAAGCCTTGTCGAGCGGCGCGGCGGCATCCCCCGCGAGATGCCGGAGATTGCCATCGACGCGGATCGCCGGGGGCGCGCCGGTTTTGAGGAACAGGTCCGAGGCGCGTTCCTTCACCATCAATTCCAGCAGCGCGTTCAGTTCCATGGTTTCTCCCGATTCTTCCCAATGACAACGTCAGTGTACTGCCGGGCTGCGTTCAGCGCAATGGCGCATATCCTAATTGCGAAGTCATTGCGAGGAGTTCCCCGCAACGCGGGGGACGACGCGGCAATCTTCCATATTTTCGTACTCCGTTGGGAAGTCCACAAAGCCGGGGGCGGCTGTGCCACATGCGGCTCAGCTTTCTGTTGACAGGCCGTCGGGGGGATGATAGAAGGCTGGCTTGGCAAAGTAATGATCACTCTGGAATTGGAGCGTGAGTCCCCACGCTTCCATATTTCTCCTATTTCCTGTTTGCGACGGAGTTGCATACGTGAGCGGCCAATGGCCATCGCACAGAGTTCTCGGACTTACGAGCGGAATGCTAATAGCCATCGGCTTCGTTGGCCTGTGGCTCTGCAAGCATGTCCGGGAGCATCAGGGCATCACCGAGACTCAGTTCATGCAGACGGCGAGCGGAGGGGTTGCGGTCTGGTCGCTCTCGGCCTGTTTCGTCCTGGGGTTGCTCATTCTTTTCCCCACTGCTCTCTATCTTCAAAGGCGAGCAGGCGTTCCGCTCCCTGGGCCGAACGTGCCCGGATGGGCTGCTCGGCCCTTGAGAATTGTAATGATTCTTGGAGTTTGCCTGCTGCTAATCATTCTTCTTGGCGTGGCAATGGCCAGTTTGTTTCATAAGTGACCACGACGTGCAAGGCACAGTACCTACCCAGACAAGCCTCCTTCAATAGCCCCACAAGCGCGTATTTTCTCGACTCTTCTGTTGGCCATTTCCGTTATGGACAACGCTCACGGGAAACTTGAAGATTGCCACGGCCTTCGCTGCGCTCGGCCTCGCAATGACAATGGATGAATGGCATCTTATGTGGCACAGCCGCCCCCGGCTGTGCTGCATGAGCTACGGCCCAGGATTCACCCATGTCGACTCCGGCGAGAAGCGCCACCCCTGGTCGAACCACCCCGCGCAGAGGACGCCGTTGGTGGGGAAGAGCGTCTTGTCCTCGACTGCGTCCTTCGTGAAGACAATGAAATCGGGCTGGAAGTCCAGCTTGTGATTGACGGACAGGCCGGCCCCCCAGGGCACGCCGTGCACGATCAGGACGTACCGCCTGGGGTTGAGCGGGTTCGGGTAAATGCACTCCACGCCGTGGTCGGCTATCGGGAAATGGTGCGGGCCGATAACGTAATCCCCCTGCTCGATCTTCAGCGGCAGCTTGTCCGCTATCCGGGCAAACAGCTTGTTGGTGGCGGGTGTGCCGCAGATAATCAGGTTGTAGTCGGCAATATCTTTCTCGCTGACTTTCGAGTCGGCGCGGATGGGGAGCGGGCCGACTTTGAAAGCGCGCCAGTTGGACATGGCGTGGGACAACTCCTCGTGCGCGGCGGGAAGGGGCATGACGCAGCACCCCGCCCACTCCAGCAGCAACCGGGAAGCGTTGAACAGGTCCACCGACGCTCCATTCACGGAGGTGTCCGAGGGATAGACGATCAGGAA